>Ga0247832_1000622_pt1 | contig 72115 bp, 61 predicted proteins | sample LaCruzMarch2015__10_FD_192407 | JGI IMG/M metagenome (GOLD analysis project Ga0247832, IMG submission 192407) | Freshwater microbial communities from meromictic Lake La Cruz, Castile-La Mancha, Spain - LaCruzMarch2015_4m | ecosystem: Environmental > Aquatic > Freshwater > Lake | place: Spain... | reverse complement strand
CGTCAGATGGTCGATAACCTGCTCGCGGTGTTCGCCGCGGGTGCCTCATTGGTTCAGGTCACCAACCCGGACCCCGCACTGCTCGAGCGGCGCCGGGTGACCGAGAAGGTCACCCAGACGCTGGAGTGAACGGTACTTAAGCAGCCGGTTCCGCAGAAGCCGGCGCCGCTGAAGCCGGTTCCGCAGGAGCAGGTTCCGCAGAAGCAGGTTCCGCAGAAGCCGGCGCCGCAGGAGCCGGTTCCGCAGAAGCAGGTTCTGCAGGAGCCGCAGGGGCCGCCACCGGAACCGGAACCGGTGCCGGTGCCGCCGGATCAAACACCGCAGGATCCTCGGCCGCGAAGGTCGGGCACTTGACCGCGATCTCATCGGCGACCGGCTCGGCGGCAGTGAACAGCGAGACGTACTCCGGGAAGATGCCCTGCAAGGTATTCACCTCGGCCTGGCGTTCCTGCGGAGGCTTCTGCAGAAGCAGGTTCATGTGGTAGACGATGCCACCCTGAACCCAGCGCGGCTCGGAGTTGTACTTGCCCACCAACTCGCCGTAGGTGACGGGAGAGACCACTCTGGTGGCGGCCAGGATCTGGTCCAGTGAGCACTGGGTATTGAGCATGGACGGCGGCACGGTGTCGGCCGAGGCCGTCGCGGGTACACCGAGTGTGGCGAGCATTAACGAGCCCGCGACGAGTGCTACACGTACTGGGGGATTGAAGTTCATAAGGCCTGAACCTATCCGAAGTATCGGTGCAGTCCCAAAATGAGTCACCTTCTAAGCTGCCGTTCGTGAGCGAATCCCCACAGCGCCCGGCACTCGCCGTCGACCCGGTGCGCCGCGACCTTGTCGGCGTCAGTCGGGCATTGAAGCGCTTGGACGTGGTGGAATCCACCGGGTCCACCAATGCCGACCTGCTGGCCCGCCATGGCGCGGGCGAGGATATCGACGGCGCCGTGTTGATCGCCGAACACCAGAGCGCCGGCCGCGGCCGCAACGGACGACAGTGGTCCACGCCGCCGCGGTCCCAGATCGCGCTGTCGGTGGGAGTCAGCGCAGCCGGCGTACCGACAGCCGGCTGGGGTTGGCTGCCACTGCTCACCGGCGTTGCCGTGGTCGACGCCGTCCGGGCCACCGCTGGGATCGACGCCACGCTCAAGTGGCCCAACGATGTGCTGGTCGGCGAGGGAAAACTCGGCGGCATCCTGGCCGAGGTGGCGGCGCCCGATTCGGTGATCGTCGTGGGCCTGGGCCTCAACGTGACGCTCAAGCCCGACGAGGCACCGGACCCGCGCGCGACGTCTCTGCTGATGCTGGGTTCGACGATGCTGGACCGCAGTGCACTGCTGGGTGCGGTCCTGGCCGAGTTGTCCGCCCGGATCGACCGCTGGCGCTCAGCCGGCGGACCCGACGCCGGGTTGATCGATGACTACCGCCGCAGAAGCGTGACACTGGGCAATCGGGTGCGCGTAACCCTACCGGGAGACCGCGAAATCGTCGGCACGGCAACCGATCTCAACGAACTTGGCCAACTTCACGTCGACACCGGAACGCAGACCGTCGCGGTATCGGCGGGCGACATCACCCACCTCCGCCCAGCCGACGAATAGACCCGAAGCGACTAGCGCAACAGGGCCCGCGACATCACAACCCGCTGAATCTGGTTGGTGCCCTCGTAGATCTGAGTGATCTTGGCGTCGCGCATCATCCGCTCCACCGGGTAGTCGACGGTATAGCCGGCACCACCGAACAGCTGCACGGCGTCGGTGGTGACCTCCATCGCGATATCGGAGGCGAAACACTTCGAGGCCGCCGAGATGAATCCGAGGTCGGCCTCACCGCGTTCGGCGCGGGCTGCGGCCGAGTACACCATCAGCCGGGCAGCCTCGGTCTTCATCGCCATATCGGCGAGCATGAACTGCACACCCTGGTTGTCGGCGACCGCGCGGCCGAACTGCTTGCGGTCCTTGGTGTAGGCGATCGCCGCGTCGAGTGCACCCTGCGCAATACCGACCGCCTGTGCGCCGATGGTGGGCCGGGTGTGATCGAGGGTGGCCAGCGCCGTCTTGAACCCGGTGCCGGGATCGCCGATGATCCGGTCGCCCGGGACGCGGCAGTTCTCGAAGTACAACTCGGTGGTGGGTGAGCCCTTGATGCCCAACTTGCGTTCCTTAGGCCCGACGGTGAAACCCTCGTCGTCTTCGTGAACCATGAACGCCGAGATTCCGTTGGCACCCTTATCGGGATCGGTCACCGCCATCACGGTGTACCAGGCGGACTTGCCGCCGTTGGTGATCCAGCACTTGGAGCCGTTGAGGATCCAGCCGTCGCCGTCGGCCTTGGCGCGGGTCCGCATGGCGGCGGCGTCACTGCCGGCCTCGCGCTCCGAGAGCGCATAGGAGGCCATCTTGCCGTCGGCGATCTCGGAGAGCACCTTCTTCTTCAGCTCATCGGAGCCGCGCAGGATCAACCCCATAGTCCCGAGTTTGTTGACCGCCGGGATCAGCGATGCCGAGGCGTCAACCCGGGCGACCTCCTCGATGACGATGCAGGCCGCCACTGAGTCCGCGCCCTGCCCGCCGTATTCCTCGGGCACGTGCACCGCATTGAAGCCCGAGGCGTTGAGCGCGTCGAGAGCCTCCTGCGGGAAACGTGCCTCTTCATCGACCGCGGCGGCGTAAGGCTCGATCTCCTTCTCTGCCAGCGCCCTGATCGCGGCCCGCAACTCCTCGTGCTCTTCAGGCAACCGGAAGACATCGAACGACGGATCTGACATGGGGGCCTCCTCGGGGATCTGCGGCTAATTTACCCGCTTGCTCACTCGCCCAGCAATCGCGCACGCAGCGCACGGTCCTTTGCCTGCACCTCGGCGTCCAGCCCGGCTTGGAATGCCTCCATCCGGGCCCCCAGGTCGGCATCGGCGGCGGCCAGGATCCGCACCGCCAGCAGTCCAGCATTGCGAGCCCCACCGATCGAGACGCACGCCACCGGAACTCCGGCCGGCATCTGCACGATCGAGAGCAGTGAGTCCATCCCGTCTAGGGTGCCCAGCGGCACCGGAACGCCGATCACCGGCAGCGGTGTCGCCGAGGCGACCATGCCGGGCAGGTGGGCCGCACCGCCGGCGCCGGCGATGATCACCGCGATTCCGCGCCCGGCCGCTCCACGGGCGTAGTCGAGCATCCGTCCGGGGGTCCGATGGGCGGAGACCACACCGACCTCGAAGGGCACGTCGAATTCGGCGAGCGCCGTCGCGGCGGCCTCCATTACCGGCCAGTCGCTGTCACTGCCCATGATCAGCCCCACGCGGGCGTCAGCCATCTCCGCCGCTCCATCCATCCGACCAGTCTGCGTGCGACAACCAGTGTGCCGCGCGTTCGGCGCGCTCCCGCACCGGCCCGACGTCAGTGCCGAGAACGTTCACATGCCCGATCTTTCGGCCGGGCCGTTCCTGTTTGCCGTAGAGGTGCACGTGGACGTCGGGCAACCGGCCGAACAGGTGGTGGACGCGCTCATCCATACCCATCGACGGCGATGTGTGCGCGCCGAGCACGTTGGCCATCACCGTCACCGGTGCGACCGGGTGGGTCGCGCCGAGTGGGTAGTCCAGCACCGCCCGCAGGTGCTGTTCGAACTGACTGGTGACCGAGCCGTTCATGGTCCAGTGTCCGGAGTTGTGCGGCCGCATGGCCAACTCGTTGACCATCAGCGCGCCGTCGAGGGTCTCGAAAAGTTCGACGGCGAGCACACCAACGACGCCCAACTCATCAGCGATCCGCAGCGCCAACTGCTCGGCGGCAGTAGCCAACTGATCGGACAGCCCGGGCGCGGGCGCCAGCACGGTGACGCAGATTCCCTCGCGCTGAACGGTTTCCACGATCGGCCAGGCTGCGCCCTGTCCCAGTGGCGAGCGCGCCACCAGAGCCGAGAGTTCACGGCGCATCGCCACCCGTTCCTCCAGCAGCACCGCGACGCCGTCGGCAAGATATCCGGCCACCGCCGCGCGAGCCGTCGCTACATCGTCGGCAAGCACCACGCCCCGGCCGTCGTAACCGCCGCGCACCGTCTTAACCACCACCGGGCCGCCTACTCGCGCGGCGAACGCGTCGACGTCGTCGACCTCGCGCACCTCGGTGAAGCGCGGCACCGGCGCCCCCAACTCCGAGAGTCGGCGACGCATCGCCGATTTGTCTTGGGCGAAAATGAGCGCCGACGGTGCGGGCAGCACCGTGACGCCCTCGGCGACGAGCGCGTCGAGCAGATCGGTGGGCACATGCTCGTGGTCGAAGGTCAGCGCGTCCGTCCCGGCCGCGACCCGTCGCAGTGCGTCCAGATCGGTGTGGGTACCGATCATGACGTCGGGACTGACCTGAGCGGCCGGGTCGCCGGGATCGGTCGCGAGGATCCGCAGGCTCTGGCCCAGTGCGATCGCGGCCTGATGCGTCATCCGGGCCAATTGCCCACCGCCCACCATCGCTACCTTCGGCACGGCTCTTATGCTGCCACGACCGCGGTATTCCCGCGGTGACCAGCGGCTCTACGCAACGCCCGGCGGATTCTTCTAGACTTTGCCGTTGTGTCCTTCGCTGATGCCACGATCGCCCGGCTGCCCCGCGCGATCCGGCCCTTCGCGGACCGGCACCACGAACTGATCAAGTTCGCGATTGTCGGCGCGACCACATTCGTGATCGACTCGGTGATTTTCTACACCCTCAAGCTGACCATCCTCGAGCCCAAGCCGGTCACGGCCAAGGTGATCTCCGGGATCATCGCGGTGATCGCCTCCTACATCCTCAATCGGGAGTGGAGCTTCCGGGACCGCGGCGGCCGCGAACGCCATCACGAGGCACTGCTGTTCTTCGGCGTCAGCGCGGTCGGGGTGGTGCTGAGCATGGCGCCGCTGTACTTCTCCAGCTACGTGCTGGGTTTGCGGGTACCGGACGTGTCCTTGACGGTAGAGAACATCGCCGACTTCATCTCGGCCTATCTGATTGGAAATCTGCTGCAGATGGGCTTCCGGTTCTGGGCGCTGCGGCGCTGGGTGTTCCCCGACGAGCTCGGCGACGACCCGGACCGCACCCTGGAATCGGTGCTAACCACCGGCGGCATCGCCGAGGCGCTCGAGGACCACAGTTCCGGGCACACCGGTCCGAAGTCCTCGGGATCCCCCGGTTAGCTTTCCTCGGAATCGCCCGATCAGCTCTCCTCGGAATCGAGCGTGTCGAAGACTTCGTGATAGAGCAGTGAATGCACCCGTTCGACGCCGGGAATGTCAGTGAACTCCAGGGGATCCTGGGACGCCGACTCGATGACAAGGGTGCCGGTGCGCATCATCCGGTCGATCAGCCCGTGCCGAAACTCGACACTGTTGATCCGCGCCAAGGGAATGTCGATACCCGCGCGGGTCAGCACGCCGTGGCGATACATCACCCGCCGGTCGGTGATCACGAAATGTGTCGCGAGCCACGCCATGAACGGCCGTAGCGTCAGCCAGCCGATGAGCACCAGCCACACCCCGGCGATGGCCGCCGACACCGCCTTCCGGGCCGTGTCGTCCCAGCCGGTCCGGCTCACCAGCGCGGCGGCGAAGGCCGCCGACGCGGTGCTCACCAGCAGCACCAGGACGGGCGCCACGAGCCGCTTGACGTGTGGGTGCCGGTGCAACACCACCTGCTCGCCGGTTGCCAGCACGTTGTCGGGGTAGCCCATGGGTACCATCGTGACCCATGACGACGACCGAACCGGACATCCACGCGGACATCCACACGACGGCCGGCAAACTGGCCGATCTGCGCAGGCGCACCGAAGAGGCATTGCATCCGGTCGGTGAGACCGCGGTCGAGAAAGTCCACGCCAAAGGCAAACTGACCGCCCGCGAGCGGGTCCTGGCCCTGCTCGACGAGGGCTCCTTCGTCGAACTGGACGGCCTGGCCCGGCACCGTTCCACCAACTTCGGCCTGCAGGACAACCGGCCGGTCGGCGACGGCGTCGTCACCGGCTACGGCACCATCGACGGCCGCGACGTCTGCATTTTCAGCCAGGACGCGTCGGTCTTCGGTGGCAGTCTCGGTGAGGTTTACGGCGAGAAGATCGTCAAGGTCCAGGAAATGGCGGTCAAGACCGGACGGCCGCTGATCGGCATCAACGACGGCGCCGGCGCCCGCATCCAGGAAGGTGTGGTGTCGCTGGGCCTCTACAGCCGGATCTTCCGCAACAACATTCTGGCCTCGGGTGTGATCCCGCAGATCTCCCTGGTGATGGGCGCGGCGGCGGGCGGGCACGTCTATGGTCCCGCACTGACCGACTTCGTCGTCATGGTCGAGGCAACCAGCCAGATGTTCATCACCGGACCCGACGTCATCAAGACCGTCACCGGTGAGGACGTCACCATGGAGGAACTCGGCGGCGCCCAGACCCACATGGCGAAGTCCGGCACCGCGCACTACGTGGCCTCCGGCGAGCAGGACGCCTTCGACTACGTGCGTGATCTGCTGAGCTATCTGCCGGCGAACAACTACTCCGATCCGCCGCGCTACCCGTCGCCACCGCATCCGGGTGCGATCGAGGACAACCTCACCGACGAGGACCTCGAACTCGACACCCTGATCCCGGATTCGCCGAACCAGCCCTACGACATGCACGAGGTAATCACCCGCATCCTCGACGACGACGAGTTCCTCGAGATTCAGGCGGGTTACGCCCAGAACATCATCGTGGGGTTCGGCCGCGTCGACGGCCGGCCGGTGGGCATCGTCGCCAATCAGCCCACCGCGTTCGCCGGCTGCCTGGATATCAACGCCTCGGAGAAGGCCGCCCGGTTCGTCCGAACCTGCGACTGCTTCAACATTCCGATCATCATGCTCGTCGACGTGCCAGGTTTCCTGCCCGGCACCGAACAGGAGTACAACGGCATCATCCGGCGCGGGGCGAAGCTGCTCTACGCCTACGGCGAGGCCACCGTCGCCAAGATCACCGTGATCACCCGTAAGGCCTACGGCGGCGCCTACTGCGTGATGGGTTCCAAGGACATGGGTTGCGACGTCAACGTGGCCTGGCCGAGCGCGCAGATCGCGGTGATGGGTGCCTCCGGCGCGGTGGGCTTCGTCTACCGCAAGCAACTCAACGACGCCGCCGGCGAAGGCCAGGACGTCGACGCGCTGCGCCTGGAGTTGCAGCGCGATTACGAGGACACCTTGGTCAACCCCTACATCGCGGCCGAGCGTGGGTACGTCGACGCGGTTATCCCGCCGTCGCACACCCGCGGCTACATCGCGAGTTCACTGCGCCTGCTCGAGCGCAAGCTGGTCCAGACTCCGCCCAAAAAGCATGGGAATATCCCCCTGTGACCCCTGTGACCCCTGTGACCCCTGCGACCGAGGCGACCCATGCGACGACGACGGGCGAGGCGACCGAGACGACCGATCAGGCACCTGCAAGTGAGATCCGCATCCTCAAAGGCAATCCCACCGACGCCGAGATCGCGGCGCTGATCAGCGTGCTGGCCGGCGCCAGCGGCGGTTCACCCGATCCCGGACCTACCGAACGCAACCTCTGGGGTCACCCGGTGGACAAGCTGCGCTACCCCTTCACCAGCTGGCAGCGGGTCACCCTGATGGAGCGGACGCACCTCCGACGATGACCGGGCCACGCCCGAGGCAGCCGATGATCGGGCCATGACCCGGGTCGTGCTGGGTTCGGCCTCGACCGGCCGGCGTCGCGTGCTCCGCAGCGCCGGTATCGACCCACTGGTCATCGTCTCCGGCGTCGACGAGGACGCGGCCATCGCGGAACTGGGCGACGACCCCGACCCCGCCGCGGTCGTCGCCGCACTGGCCGAGGCGAAAGCCCACGCAGTGGCCCGACAGTTGGACGCCGACGCCAGCGTGGACTGCGTGGTGATCGGCTGCGACTCGATGCTCTACGTCGACGGCGAACTGCGGGGTAAGCCCCAGACACCCGAACAGGCTCGGCGCCAATGGAATTCGATGGCCGGCAAATCCGGTCAACTCTTCACCGGGCACTGCGTGATCCGGATGCGCGACGCGACGATCGTCCATGCCGAGACCCTCGCAGAGGTGACCACAGTACGTTTCGGGGTGCCCTCCGAGGCTGAACTCAGTGCCTACATCGCCAGCGGTGAACCGCTCGGTGTGGCGGGCGCCTTCACCATCGATGGTCTGGGTGGCTGGTTCATCGACGGAGTCGACGGCGACCCCTCCAACGTGGTCGGCCTGGGCCTGGCCGTGACCCGTCGCCTACTGGAATCATCGGGCGTCCGGATCGGCGACCTCTGGAACGCCAACCCGGTCGATCGGTAGGCTGGGGCAGTGCCGCTTCCCCCTAATCCCCTGCCCCCTGATCCCAGCGTCACCCTGCAGGACTACGCCCACCCCGAACGTCTGGTCACCGGCGACTGGTTATCGGCGAATCTCGGCACGCCCGGTCTGGCGATCGTCGAGTCCGATGAGGATGTGCTGCTCTACGACGTCGGCCATATCCCCGGCGCGGTGAAAATCGATTGGCACACCGACCTCAACGATCCGCAGGTACGCGACTACATCGACGGGGCGCGGTTCGCGGATCTGATGAACCGCAAGGGCATCGCGCGCGACGACACCGTGGTGATCTACGGGGACAAGAGCAACTGGTGGGCCGCCTACGCGCTGTGGGTGTTCACCCTGTTCGGCCACCCTGATGTCCGACTGCTCAACGGCGGCCGGGACCTCTGGATGGCCGAGGGCCGCGACACCACACTGGATGTCCCCGAGACGACCACCACCGGTTACCCGGTGGTGGAACGCGATGACACAGTGGCCGATGATCGTCGCCCGAGTGGCTCAGCGCCGATCCGGGCCTTTCAGTCCGACGTGTTGGCCTCGCTGGGTAAAGCCACGCTGATCGACGTCCGCTCGCCGCAGGAGTACACCGGCGAGCGCACCCACATGCCGGACTATCCCGAAGAGGGCGCGTTGCGCGGCGGCCACATCCCCACCGCCGTGTCGGTGCCGTGGGCCCGGGCCGCCGACGACGCGGGCCGATTCCGGTCCCGCGCCGAACTCGATGAGATCTACTCCTTCGTGAAACCGGGCGACAACACCATCGCCTACTGCCGGATCGGTGAGCGATCCAGCCACACCTGGTTCGTGCTGACGCATCTGCTCGGCATCCCGGGCGTGCGCAACTACGACGGCTCGTGGACGGAATGGGGCAATGCCGTTCGGGCGCCGGTGGCGACCGGAGCACAGCCGGGATCGCCGTGAGCATGCCCGCGCCACTGGCCGAGGTGGTCACCGAGTTCGCCGAGATGGCCGGCCAAGACAAGCTGGCGCTGCTACTGGAATTCGCCAACGACCTTCCCGCCCTGCCGGCCGATCTCACCGAGGCGGCGATGGAGCCGGTGCCGGAGTGTCAGTCACCACTGTTCCTGCACGTCGACGCCACCGATCCGGACAGCGTGCGGCTGTACTTCAGCGCGCCGGCCGAGGCGCCGACCACCCGCGGGTTCGCCTCGATCCTCGCGGCCGGTCTCGATGGCCAGCCGGTCGCGGACATCCTGGCGGTGCCGGACGACTTCTATGCCGAACTGGGACTTGCGGCTCTGATCAGCCCGCTGCGGCTGCGCGGCATGTCGGCGATGCTGACCCGGATCAAGCGGCGCTTGCACGCCCAGGGATAGCACCGAAGGAGCCAGGGGATGAACACCAGCGACACTGTCCGAAGCTCGCGACTCGCCCGGCTCGCGATGATCGTGGCCATCGCAGTGCTGACATGTTGCGGAGGGTTGACCGGTTGCGCCGGGCCCTCCGCCGACCCGCTGCCCTCCTGGAACGACGGTGCCGCGCGCGCGGCGCTGATCTCCTTCGTCGAGCGCAGCACCGACAAGGGTTCGCCCGACTTCGTGCCTGCGGCCGAGCGCATCGCGGTTTTCGACAATGACGGCTGCCTGTGGCCGGAGAACCCGATCCCGTTCCAGCTTGCGTTCGCCGTCGACGAGATCAACCGCATGGTGACCGAGCAACCCGCCCTCAAAGAGGACCCGATGGTGGCCGCCCTGCTTGCAGGCGATACCGCGAAACTGCTCGCGGGCCCACGCCACGAGGGCCTGCTGCGCATCATCGCCCTCACCCACGCAGGTATGACCACCGATGAGTTCTCCGCGCGGGTGCAGGACTGGATCGGATCCGCCGAACACCCGAGATTCGAAAGGCCCTACGACCAACTGACCTATCAGCCCATGCAGGAGGTCCTGCGCTACCTGCGCGCCAATGATTTCCAAACCTTCATCGTCTCCGGCGGCGGCGCCGATTTCATGCGCGCGTGGAGCGAACGCGTCTACGGGATCCCGCCGGAGCAGGTGGTGGGCTCCACCGGGCGAGTGACGTACGAGTTGCGCGATACCGGGCCGGTACTGGTTAAGACCCTCGACTATCTGTTCGTCGATGACAAGGCGGGTAAGCCCGCGGGTATCCATCAGTTCATCGGGCGGCGCCCGATCATCGCCTTCGGCAACAGCGATGGCGACCTCCAGATGCTGGAATACACCACGATCGACAATCCGCAGCCCAGCCTGGGCGTGCTCATCCATCACACCGACGCCGTCCGCGAGTACCAGTACGACGTAAACCCGACGAGTAGTGGGACGCTCGTGAAGGCGCTCGCCGACGCGCCACAGCGAGGATGGACCGTCGTCAGCATGAAGGACGACTGGGAAACGATTTTCTCCGCGCCCTGACCGGCCGGCGCGGTCCGTAGGTGAAAGGAAACGCTATGGGCGTACAGTCCGACACTTCGCTGTTGCAGGTGGCCGATCTCGGTCGCGGCGAAAGCATCACGGTCAACCCGTCGGTGACGCCCAGCATCACCAAAGAGAGCTAGGTCCCCGGCGCCCATGGTGTACGTCGAAGCCGCGGTACGGCGGCGTCAGTTGGTGGCCTCAGCCCGATCCGTGATGATGCGTGACGGCGTGGCGCGGACCTCGCTGCGCGCGATCGCCGAGGAGGCCGGGATTCCCCTGGGCACTTTGCAGTACGTATTCCCGTCCAAGGAGCTATTGCTGCGGGCGGTGATCGAGGATGTGGTCGAGGAACTCGCGGCCCTGCTCAAGGAGGGCGTCGGACTGGGGGGTGGACTCGAGGGCGCGATCCGCCATGGCGTGAGCACCTTCTGGTCTGGGCTGGTGGCCGAAGAACGCGACCTGCAACTCATGCAGTACGAGTTGACCACCTATGCCCTGCGGACCGCCGGTCAAGAGGACCTGGCCCGCTGGCAGTACGAGCAGTACTGCGGTGTCGTGGCCGAATGGCTGCAGGAGGCCGCCGACAACGCCGGCGAGACGTCCGCGGTGCCCTGTGCCCGGCTGGCCCGGGTGATGGTGGCCGGCATCGACGGGTTGATCCTGCAGCGCATCTGCGACCCCGACGCGTCCCGGTCGCGGGAGGATCTCGACGCCATGATCGCCATGCTCGTCGGGCTCGCCGGAGTCCGAGAAGGCCCCGGCCGCCCGCGCAACTGATGGGCGATGTTTTCGCTGAACCTCTTGCCCGCCCACCCCAGAGGCCGTATGTTCGGCGGGTTCAGTCAGATGACTGACTTGACCGGGGAGCGGACATGACCGGCGTCGACGTCGTGGTGGTGGGAGCCGGGCTTGCCGGGCTGAGTGCGGCCCGAGCGCTGGTCGCCGACGGAAGGTCGGTAACCATCCTGGAGGCCCGCGACCGGGTGGCGGGGCGCAACTTCGGGGGTGTCCTCAGCAACGGCGTGCCGGTGGAGTTGGGCGGGCAATGGGTCGGCCCAACCCAGGATGCGGTGCTGGATTTGATCGCTGAGCTGGGCTTGGAAACGTTCCCGCAACACATCAAAGGGGAGAGCCTGACGGTCTTCGACGGCAACCTTGTCCGCTACTCCGACGAGACCTTCGGCTTGCCGTTGGAGTCGGCGATGGAGGTGGGCCGACTTCTGGAACTGTTGGAGTCCTTGGCCACCACGGTGAACCTGGAGGCGCCGTGGGAGACCGCGGACGCCGCGGTTCTGGACAGCCAGACACTGGACTCCTGGATCGTCGCGAACACCGCGGATCCCCTCGCCCGGCGACTCTTCCGCCTGGTCGTGCCGGGGGTGTTCTCGGCGGAGTCACCGGAACTGTCGCTGCTGCACTTTTTGTTCTACGTCAAATCGGGCACCAGTATGGCCTGCCTGGTCTCCGCCAAGGGCGGCGCCCAGGATTCCCGGGTGGTCGGGGGCACCCACCAGATCAGCGAACGGATGGCCGCCGCACTCGGCGACCGGGTGCGCCTGGGCGCCGTGGTCCGGACGATCCGGCACGACGACGACGGTGTGACCGTGGAGTACGAGGGCGGTAGCGTCCGCGCGAAGCGAGTGGTGGTCGCAATTCCCCCGACGCTGGCCGGCCGGATCCGGTACTCGCCCCCGATGCCGGCCCTGCGCGACGGCCTCACCCAGCAGATGCCTGCCGGCGCGGTGATCAAGTTCGAAGTCGGCTACGACACACCGTTTTGGCGCGAGGACGGCCTGAGCGGTTACGTGCTGAGCCTCGATGATGCCTTCAACGTCTGCTTCGACAACAGCCCGCCCGATTCATCCTGCGGCGTGCTGGTGGGGTTCCTGGAGGGTGCCCACGCCCGCACCGCGAGTGCTCTGAGCCCGCAAGAGCGCCGCGCGATTGTGCTCGGCGCGCTGGTGAAGTACTTCGGCCCCCGCGCCGGGGAACCATTCGATTTCCTCGAACAAGACTGGAACAAAGAGGAATTCACCCGCGGCTGTTACGGCGGGCGCCTCACGGCCGGGGCGTGGACCCAGTACGGCAAAGCGCTGTCTGAGCCGGTGGGCCGCATCCACTGGGCGGGAGCGGAAACCTCGCCGGTGTGGAACGGCTACATGGACGGTGCCATCCGATCAGGCCGACGAGCCGCCGACGAGATCGTCGCCGCGCTTTGACACCCATTCCAGATGACGGTGCCGAGGGTGGCTCCACCGCGGGGAAGATGTCTCGGCGCAGGGTTCTCGGCGGTATTGCTGTCGCAGGTATGGGGGCCGCCATCGCGCCGGGGTGCGCGTCGAAGCCCACCCGGCCGTTGAGCGAAACCGGTCCACTCGGCGAGGCCGCCAAACCCAACATCGTCTTCATCCTGGCCGACAACCTCGGATACGGCGAGATCGGCGCTTACGGCGGCGGCATCACCCGCGGCGCCCCGACACCCCGCATCGACTCACTCGCCACCGACGGCACGCGTTTCCTCAACGCCAACATGGAGACCCAGTGCACGCCAAGTCGATCCAGCCTGATGACCGGTCGCTGGGCTATTCGATCCGGCACGCACTCCGTTCCGTTCGGCGGCGTCGCCGACGGCCTCACGCAATGGGAAGTGACCATCGGCGAGGCCCTGTCCGACGCGGGGTACGCCACCGGCTACTTCGGCAAGTGGCACCTCGGCAGCGAAGACGGACGCCTGCCTAACGACCAGGGCTTCGACGAATGGTTCGGCATTCCGCGCACGACCGACGAGGCGCTATGGCCGTCATCGCCGGGATGGTCCCCCGACATCATGCCGGCCGAGCAGATGATGGAAGGCCGCAGGGGCGAGAAGAGTCGCCCACTCGGCATCTATGACGTAGAACAACGGCGCCTCATCGATGCCGAGATCACCCGCCGAGCGGTGGCCTACATCGACAAGGAGAGTAAGTCCGACCAACCCTTTCTCGCCTACGTAGCACTCACCCAACCGCACCTTCCCACCGAACCCAACCCCGCCTTCAAGGGCCGGACCGGCAACGGCGACTGGGCGGACGTCCTCGCCGAAATGGACGCCAACGTCGGGAAAATCCTCGATGCGGTCGACCGGGATGGCATCCGGGACAACACGATCGTCATCTTCACCAGTGACAACGGCCCCGAGTTCATTCGACCCTGGGACGGGTGGGCCGGCCCGTGGCGGGGCCAGTACTTCACCGCACTCGAAGGCGGTATCCGGGTGCCGTTCATGGTTCGCTGGCCCGGCAAGATTCCCGCCGGGCGGGAAAGCAACGAGATCATCCACGGCGTCGACATGTTCGCGACACTGGCCCGATTCGGCGGCGCGACAGTGCCCACCGACAGGCCGTTCGACAGCCTCGATCAATCAGACTTCTTCCTGGGCAAGAGCGACAAATCGGCGCGCGAGAGCTTCCCGGTGTGGTGTGCCGATCGACTCCAGGCCGTCAAATGGCGCAACTGGAAGGTGCACTTTTACCGGCAGGACACCATGTTCGACCCGCCGGTCAAATTCCCGGTGCCGATGATCCACAACCTCTTCACCGATCCGCGGGAGGAGAAACCGACACCCGACTCGTGGGTCATCGGACCGGTTCTCAAGGTCGTGAACGACTTCGACAAGAGCGTCAAACAGCATCCGCTGATACCGATGGGCACCCCGGATCCCTACCGACCCTAAAAAGTCGCGTGGGTCAAAACGGTGGCACCGGCGGGGCGGATAACAGCTAATTCCAATCGCCGAACGGAAGTCCACGGAACTGCTTGAATAATCCCTATCGCAAGCTATCCGCGACATCCGCGCTCCGAAGGGAAAGCACAGTGGACCAGGAAACCCCCGAGCCCAATCCCGCCGACGAGGGCCCTAGGGTCTCACGGCGCAAACTCCTCGGCGGCATGGCGGTGGCCGGCGCGGGCGCCGCCGCGGCATCGGTGTTCGCCGCCGGCTGCTCCAAAGATGGCGGCGGCTCCGCCGACGGCCCGCCGGGCTACGGCACCGGCATCAACGAGGGCTTCGACGGCAAGATCGAACTGGATGTCCGCGACTCGGTGGCGGACTGGGAACCATTCGAGCTCAAGAAGGCCCCGGAGGGCGCGCCCAACATTTTGGTCGTGCTCTATGACGACACCGGGATGGCCACCTGGTCGCCCTACGGCGGACGCGTCAATATGCCGACCCTGCAAAAGCTGGCCGACAACGGACTGATGTATTCCCAGTGGCACACCACCGCGCTGTGCTCGCCCACCCGGTCGTGTTTCCTCACCGGGCGCAGCCAGCATGTGAACCGGTCCGGATCGATCACCGAGGGTTCCAACGGTTTTCCCGGTATGGCCGCCCGACTGCCCGCGCAGTGCGCCACCGTCGCGCAGGTGTTGCAGGACAACGGCTACGGCACCTTCTGGATCGGCAAGAACCACAACGTGCCTGAAGAAGACGTCTCCAGCGGCGGCAGCAAGTCGGAGTGGCCGCTGCAGAAGGGCTTCGATCGCTTCTACGGATTCCTCGGCGGGGAAACCAATCAGTGGTATCCCGACCTTGTCGAGGACAACCGCTTCATCGAGCAGCCCTACAGCCCCGAAGAGGGTTATCACCTCTCCAAAGACCTCACTGACAATGCGATCCGGATGCTGCGGGACCAGAGATCATCCAATCCGTCCAAGCCCTGGTACATGTGGTTCTGCCCGGGCGCCAACCATGCCCCGCATCAGGCCCCGCAGGAGTACATCGACAAATACCGGGGCAAGTTCGACGACGGCTACGAGGCCTACCGGGACTGGGTGCTACCGCGGATGATCGCCAAGGGGGTGCTGCCCGAAGGCACCAAGATGACGCCGATCAACCCGCTGCCCACCGATGTTGCGGCAACGGCACCCAATGATGCAGTGCGGCCGTGGAATACCCTCAACGCCGATGAGAAAAAGCTCTTCTCCCGGATGGCGGAGGTCTTCGCCGGGTTCTCCGAATACACCGACGCCCAGGTCGGTCGAATCATCGACTACCTCACCGAGACCGGTCAACTCGAGAACACCGTCGTGTTCTACTGTGCCGATAACGGCGCGTCCGGCGAGGGCTCACCGAACGGTTCGGTCAACGAGAACAAGTTCTTCAACGGCTATCCCGACGAGTTGTCGGAAAACATGAAGTACATCGACACCCTGGGCAGCCCGGACACCTACGAGCACTACCCCACCGGCTGGGCGACGGCTTTCTCCACCCCGTTCCAAATGTTCAAACGCTACGCGCAGTTCGCCGGTGGCACCTGCGATCCGATGGTGATCTCCTGGCCGAAGGGGATCAAGGCCAAGGGGCAGGTGCGCGACCAGTACCACCACGCGACCGATGTCGCTGCCACGGTTCTCGACGTGGCCGGCCTAGGAATGCCCGAGGTGTACAAGGGCATTAAGCAGTACCCGCTCAACGGGGTGTCGATGCGCTACAGCTTCGACGAACCACAGACCCCCACCACACGCAAGCGACAGTACTTCGCCATGTTGGGCACTCGCGGCATCTGGCAGGACGGCTGGAAGGCCGCCGCACTGCACGCGCCGATCAGTAACCAGGGAAACTTCGATCAAGACCGCTGGGAGTTGTATCACGTTGCCGAGGATCGCTCGGAGTCGACCAATGTGGCCGAGCAATACCCCGACAAGGTCAAAGAACTCATCGACGCCTGGTTCGAGGAGGCCAAGAACAACTTCGTACTGCCTCTCGATGACCGCTCGGCCGTCGAACAGGCCGGCACCCCGCGGCCACAGGCCGAACCGCCGCGGGACCGCTACCTCTACTACCCCGATACCGCGCCGGTGCCCGAGGGCGTGGCGGTCAGCATCCGGGGCAAGTCGTACAACATCGCCGCGAACGTCGACCTCAAACCCGATGCGGAGGGCGTGATCTTCGCCCACGGCTCCCGATTCGGTGGGCACACGATGTTCATCTCCGGCGGCCGGTTGCACTACGTCTACAACTTCCTGGGCATTAAGCCGGAACAGGAATTCGTCTCACCGCCATTGGCGCCCGGCAAGCAGACACTGGGTGTGTCGTTCACGCGGGAGAAGGCCGGTCAGTATGGCGAGTCTCTGGGAACCACAACGCTTTTCGTCAACGGCAAGCCGGTAACCAGCGGACCGATGCGCGCCCAGATCGGAAAGTTCACCCTCGCCGGCGACGGCCTGTGCGTGGGCTACGACAGCGGGGACAACGTGTCTCAGAAGTACAAGAACCCGGGCACCTTTACCGGCGGGACCATCAAGGTCGTCGCGTTCGACGTCAGCGAGAAGGCTTACGTCGACCTTGAACGCGATGCCGAGGCGGCGTTCGCGACCGACTGAGACCGACTGCCTCAGGACAGGGAGTCGATGGCGGCGGCGACCTTGGCCTGCAACTCGGGCGGCAGAGGGATGTAGCCGCTCTTGTTCAGACCGGTCTGCCCACCGGTGACACTGGACTGCAGGAATGTCTTGACGGCTTTGCCGACTTCGGGGTCGGGGTACTTCGAGCAGACGATCGCATAGCTGGCCAACAGAATCGGGTAACCGAATTTGGCGGACGGGGTGAAGGCCGGCGTCATGTCCAGGGTCATGTCCGCGCCCTTGCCCACAACCTCAACCGGAGTGATGGATGTGCCGGCCCAGTCGGTGCCGATGTGGGTGACGCCGGCAGGAGTTTTGATGTCCGCGGTGGACAGACCCGAGTCGATGACCGACGACCAATCGCTGTAGCCGATGGCGCCCGGGGTGTCTTTCACCATCGCGACCACGCCCTGGTTGCCGGTGGCTCCCTGGCCGGTGGCGCCCGTGAAAGTCTGGCCCGCCCCGCGATCCCAGGCTCCGGCCGACGCCGCCTGCAGGTACTGCTGGAAGTTGTCGGTGGTACCGGAGGCGTCCTCGCGGTGGATCACCGTGATCTTCTCGGCGGGCATCGCGGTGCGCGGATTCGGGTGTGCCCGGTCCGTCGGCAGGTTCAAAGCGGCGATGGCCGGATCGTCCCAGCGGGTGATCGCGCCGGAGAAGATTTTTGCCAGCGTGGGTCCGTCCAGGATCAGCACGTTGGCGTCGGGGAGGTTGTAGGCGATGGCCACCGGGCCGAAGACCACCGGCAGGTTCAGTGCGTCCGCGCCGCCGCAGCGTTTCTTCGCGGCACCGGCCTGCTCGCCCTGCAGGGGCGAGTCCGAGCCGCCGAAGTCGGTCTTGGCGCTGACGAACTCCGCGATGCCAGCGCCCGATCCATTGGCGGTGTAGGTCAGTGTCTGCTCCGGGCAGGCGGCCTCATAGGCCTTGGCGAACCGCGTCATCGCATTCGCCATGGCGGTCGAGCCACTCGCGGTGATCGATGGTTTGCCAGCGCAGTTCACCGCGGCGTCGGTGGCGTAGGGCTGTACCGGACCCTCGCCGGCGCACGCCGCCGTCAGGAGTGCGCTGGCGGCGATCAGGGCCGCGACGCGGGGCGATCCAGAGCGCGTTCCAGTGGGCATAGTCAACAGTTACCAGCCGCCGTCGGTAGTTCACGGCAGTGAGCGCGAATTTGCCGCTGGAGACACCTGATGTTCACCGCGACGTCACCGGCCGTTTGCGCTCAGCCGTGGAGCCGTCCTGAACCGGATTCGGCCCACGCTCTACACTACCCGCGAACCACTATTCTTAAAGCGGTTCTAAGAGTCCCCCAGGAGGCGCCGTGCCCGCTCAGAATCAGACCATCTCCAAGGTCCTCGTCGCCAACCGCGGCGAGATCGCGGTGCGGGTGATCCGGGCAGCGCAGGATGCCGGACTGGGCAGTGTCGCGGTCTACGCCGAACCGGACGCCGACGCCCCGCACGTGCGCCTGGCCGACGAGGCCTTCGCCCTGGGCGGGCAGACCTCCGCGGAGTCCTACCTCGACTTCGGCAAGATCCTCGACGCCGCCGCGAAATCCGGTGCCAACGCCATTCACCCGGGCTACGGCTTCCTCTCCGAGAACGCCGACTTCGCCCAGGCCGTCATCGACGCCGGACTGATCTGGATCGGGCCCAGCCCACAGTCGATCCGCGACCTCGGCGACAAGGTCACCGCGCGCCACATCGCCGCCCGCGCGCAGGCTCCCCTGGTGCCCGGCACACCTGATCCGGTCAAGAATGCCGACGAGGTGGTGGCCTTCGCTCGGGAATACGGTGTGCCGGTCGCCATCAAGGCCGCGTTCGGCGGCGGCGGTCGCGGCATGAAGGTGGCCCGCACCCTGGAGGAGATCCCCGAGCTGTTCGAGTCGGCCACCCGCGAGGCGATCGCGGCGTTCGGCCGCGGCGAGTGCTTCGTGGAGCGCTACCTCGACAAGCCGCGTCACGTCGAAGCCCAGGTGATCGCCGATCAGCACGGCAACGTCGTCGTCGCCGGCACCCGGGACTGCTCGCTGCAGCGCCGCTTTCAGAAACTCGTCGAAGAAGCACCGGCGCCGTTCCTCACCGACGCGCAGCGCAAGGAAATTCACGAGTCGGCCAAGAGAATCTGCACCGAGTCCGGGTACTACGGCGCAGGCACGGTGGAGTACCTGGTCGGCCAGGACGGTCTGATCTCCTTCCTGGAGGTCAACACGCGCCTGCAGGTGGAGCATCCGGTCACTGAGGAGACCTCCGGCATTGACCTGGTGCTTGAGCAGTTCCGCATCGCCAACGGCGAGAAGCTCGCCATCACCGAAGATCCCACCCCGCGCGGGCACTCGATCGAGTTCCGGATCAACGGCGAGGACGCCGGTCGCGGATTTCTGCCCGCGCCCGGGCCGGTCACCCGGTTCGACGCGCCTACCGGTCCCGGCGTCCGACTGGACTCCGGTGTGGTGGCCGGTTCGGTGATCGGAGGCCAGTTCGACTCGATGCTGGCCAAACTGATCGTCACCGGAGCCACCCGCGCCGAGGCCATTCAGCGCGCCCGGCGCGCACTCGATGAATTCCACGTGGAGGGACTTGCCACCGTCATCCCGTTTCACCGGGCGGTGGTCAGCGATCCGGCGTTCATCGGCGATGAGAACGGCTTCACCGTGCACACCCGGTGGATCGAGACCGAATGGAACAACACCGTCGAACCGTTCACCGGCGGTGGCGAGCTTGACGCCGATGAGGATCGGCCGCGCCAGAGTGTCGTGGTCGAGGTCGACGGCCGCCGCCTCGAGGTGTCGCTGCCCGGTGGCCTCGCGTTGGGCAATGGCGGCGGTTCAGCCGACGCCGGCGTCATCCGCAAGAAGCCCAAACCGCGCAAGCGCGGGGCGCATGCCGGTGCTGCCGCCTCCGGTGATGCGGTGACCGCGCCCATGCAGGGCACCGTTGTGAAGGTCGCTGTCGAGGAGGGTCAGACGGTCGCCGTCGGCGACCTCGTGGTGGTACTGGAGGCCATGAAGATGGAGAACCCGGTCACTGCCCATAAGGAGGGCGTGATCACCGGGCTGTCGGTTGAGGCCGGCGCGGCCATCACCCAGGGAACGGTGCTCGCCGAAATCAAGTGAGTGCGCCGAAGGGCGCGAAGAACTCACGCACGTCCGCGGCGAACAACTCCGGCTGCTCAAACGCGGCGAAATGCCCACCGCGCGGCATGTCCGTCCACTGCGTGATGTTGTACTTCGACTCGCACCAGCGGCGCGGGGACCGCAGGATCTCCTTCGGAAACGCCGCAACACCCGTCGGCACCTCGACGCGGCCGAACTCGGCGAGGTTCTTGAAGCTCTCCCAGTACAGCCGCGCCGACGACGCGCCCGACGCGGTCGCCCAGTACAGCATCACGTTGTCGAGCAGCTCGTCTCGGGAGAGCACGTTCTCCGGATGGCCGTCGCAGTCGGTCCACGCCCAGAACTTCTCCACGATCCACGCCATCTGAGCCACCGGCGAGTCGACCAGCCCGTAGCCCAGTGTCTGGGGCCGGGTGGCCTGCTCCTCGGAGTAGCCCATCCCCCAGCGCTGATGGTAGGCAAGCCCCTCCAACGCAGACTGCTCCGCAGGTGTGGGGTCCTGCATGCTCTCCGCGGTCGGCAGACCGAGCGGCATGTTGGTGTGAATGGCGATGCACCCGTTACCGCCGCCGACCGAGGCGTTGCTCCCGATCTGGGTGGTGACCACCGCACCCCAGTCACCGCCCTGAGCGCCGTAACGCTCATAGCCGAGCCGCTTCATCAGGAGGTCCCAGGCCGTCGCGATGCGTTCAATGTTCCAGCCCGCGGCGGTCGGCTTACCGGAGAAGCCGTAGCCGGGCAGTGACGGGCAGACCACGTGGAAGTTCTCGGCGAGCGGCTCGATGACCTTGGAGAACTCGACGATCGAACCGGGCCAGCCGTGGGTGATGATCAGCGGCAACGCGTCGGGGTTCGCGCAGCGTTGATGAATGAAATGGATATCCACGCCGTCGATCTCGGTGACAAACTGATCGAAGCGATTCAGCGCGGCCTCCCGTGCCCGCCAGTCGTAGCCCTCGGCCCAGTAGGCAGCCAACTCCCGGGTGTAGTCCAGTGGGATGCCCTGGGTCCAGTCCGGCACGCATTCGCGCTCCGGCCAGCGGGTCCGGGCCAGACGCTGACGCAGATCGGTCAGGACGGCGTCGTCGACGGAGATCCGGAACGGATGGACAACAGGGGAATTGTTCGCCATGGCCTGATTATGACTGTCCGGGTTCACTAAGCTTCGGCCTATGCGCCTGGTGATCGATCTCAACAAGTGCCAGGGGTATGCGCAGTGCATTCCCCTGGCACCCGACGTGCTGAAACTCAACGGCGAGGAGGCCGTCACCTACGACCCCAACCCGGACGAGTCGCAGCGCCAGCAGGTGCTGCGGGCGGTGGCATCGTGTCCGGTGCAGGCGATCATCCTCGAGGTGGATCCGCCGGCAGATCGGGACACCCGATGAGCACCGCCGGTACCTACTCGTTCGACGAGATCGTCAGGCAATTCCGCGCCGAGGGCCGCATTGTCATCGTCGGCGCCTCGCTGGCCGGCCTTCGTGCCGCGGAAGCGTTACGGGAGAACGGGTTCGAGGGGTCACTGACCATCATCGGCGACGAGCCGCACGAGCCCTACGACCGCCCGCCACTGTCCAAGCAGGTGCTCAAGGGCTGGGTACCCGCCGATCACACCAAGTTGCCCCGGCTCCGTCGGGTAGACGCCGACTGGCGGCTGGGGGTCGCCGCTGTCGGCCTGGACCGGTTCAACCATGTGGTCAAGCTGGCTAACGGTGAGGACGTCGAGTACGACCGGTTGCTGATCGCGACGGGCACCCGGGCCCGGCCCTGGCCCAACCCGGAGGAAGCCGCACTGCAGGGCGTGCAGTCGGTGCGCACCGTTGAGGACGCCGCGGCCCTGGCCGCAGCGTTGAAGGCGCGGCCTCAGCGGGTACTGATCGTCGGTTCGGGTTTCGTCGGTTCCGAGATCGCCTCGGTGTGCCGCGATTTGGATCTGCCGGTAACCGTGGCCGAGCGCGGCAGCGGCCCACTCAAGGGTGCTCTCGGCGGGGTCATCAGCGAGATCGCCGCCACAATGATGCTCGACGCCGGAGTGGACCTGCGCACCGGCACGTCGGTGACGTCGCTACACGGCGATACCTCCGGTCACGTCCGCTCCGCAACATTGTCCGACGGAACCATCCTCGACGTCGACCTGGTGATCCCCTCCCTGGGTTCGATCCGCAACGTCGAATGGCTCGACGGCGCCGGACTGGCCGCCGGACAGTGGGGTGTCGGCTGTGATGCCGGCTGCCGCGCCTTCGACATCAACGGGGTGGTGACCGATCACATCTTCGTCGCCGGCGACGTCGCCCGCGCTCCGCACGTTCTCTACGGCTACGAGTTCCTGGCTCTCGAGCATTGGGACAACGCGGTTTTCGGTGCCGAAGTTGCCGCTAACAATATGATCAACCTCGAAGTCGGGCGTCGCCCGCACCTGCCGCTGCCGTCGTTCTGGTCCGGCCAGTTCGGGGTGAACATCAAAAGCGTCGGGGTGTGCTCGTTCGGTGACGAGATTGTCTTCACCCAGGGTTCACCCGAAAACCGCCGCTTCGCCGCGGCCTATGGCAAGAACGGGCGCACCGTCGGCGCGGTAACGTTCAACCACGGCAAGTGGCTTCCCTACTACGCCGACCTGATCGAGCGCTCCGCGCCCTTCCCGCCGCCGCCGCCCGGGTTCGACCGCCCGGCCAACCACGACGTGATGCCGGCCCGCTTCCCCGACCCGCGCGAGCCTTCCGGGAACCCCGACGTGGTGCTGACCGGACACGACCCCACCGACCGCCACGCCGAATTCCGGCCCCGCGGTCATCAGTAGCAGGGAGAACCCATGGACGCGGCAACTGCCTGGGCCGAGGCGATGAAGTTCGCGAACCGCCCGAACCCGTATCCCTTCTTCGAAGAACTCCGCAAGACGCCGGTGGCCAAGGTCTCCGAGAAGACCTACGTCGTCACCGGCTACCCGGAACTCGCCACGCTGGCCCACGACCCACGGATCAGTTCCGATATCGCGATGAGCCCGTCAGGGCTGTTCGGCGAGAAACAGGCGCAACTCGACGCCGCCGAAGCCGCACAGGCACGCAACCTGAGCATGCTGACCTCAGACCCGCCCGAACACGACACGATGCGCCGACAATTCATGCGGCACTTCGGCCCGCCGCATACTCCGGACCTGATTCCGAGCATGGCCGGGTTCGTGGTCGATCTGGCCAATGAACTTCTGGACAAGGTCAAGACCCGCGGCAGCACCCGGATGGACGCCGTTGAGGACTTCGCCTACCCGATCCCGGTATCGGTGATCTTCCGGGTGCTCGGCGCGCCGATCGCCGACGAGGGCAAATTCCATGGCTGGGTGATGGACTTCATGCAGGGCGCCGACGTGGGACCCGAAGCCGACACCGAAGAAGGCCGGGCCGCGACAGCGAAGGCGGCCGCCAGCATGGCCGCACTGAACACCTACGTCAACGACCTCGTTGAGCGACTGTCCCGCGAACCGGGACCGGGCCTGCTGTCGGCGGTACTGCATGACGACGGACCGGACGGGCCGGTCTCGATCGAGGCCGCGGCGGCCAACGCCATGCTGCTGCTGATCGCCGGGCACGACTCGACGGTCAATACCATCACCAACTGCATCATGACGCTATTGCGCAACCCGGGCTCGTGGGATCTGTTGCGGGACAACCCCGATCTGATACCGCGCACCATCGAAGAAGTGCAGCGTCTGCAGTCGGCGGTGCAGTTCTTCCCGAGCCGCTGGGCTACCGCGGATATCGAGATCGCCGGGACCCGGATTCCCGCCGGCTCCGCCGTCTTCCTGGTCTACGCCGCTGCCAACCGCGACCCTCGTCGCTTTACCAACCCCGACCGGTTCGACCCGACCCGCGAGGATAATGAGCACTTCGGTTTCGGCAGCGGTATTCACACCTGCTTCGGCGGGCCACTGGCGCGGCTCGAGGTGAACCTGGCGCTAGAGGTGTTTCTGAGCCGTGTTCGCTCACCGAAGCTGGTCGTCGACCCGCCGCCGTATCGGCATAACCAGGTGTTCCGCGGACCGCGGCATCTGTGGGTGGACTTTGCCTCGATTGACTAGCAACCCCCGCGCGTGAGGGCCAATCCCTGCACGAGCGTGCGCGAACTGCCCGGGCCCACGGCGTGTCGGCGTACCGACACGCACGCTCGCGGTGTGGGCGTCAGTGGCAGGCTGCTGGAGTGAGCATTGACGCCCGGTTCACCCCCGCGACCCGGACCTGGTTCGCGGGCACCTTCACCGCACCCACCCCGGCCCAGGTGCAGGCCTGGGACGCCATCGCCGACGGCGACCACACCCTGGTGATCGCCCCGACCGGGTCGGGCAAAACCCTCGCCGCATTCCTCTGGGCGATCGACCAGATGGCGCATCAACCGGGCGACACCAAGGGCACCCGGGTGCTGTATATCTCGCCGCTGAAAGCCCTCGCCGTCGACGTCGAACGCAACCTTCGCACCCCGCTTGCCGGGATCTCCCGGATCGCCGAACGGGACGACACCCCGATCCGGACGATCAGCGTGGGCACCCGCTCCGGTGACACCCCGCCCGCTCAGCGCCGCGCGTTGCTTTCCGCCCCACCCGACATCCTGATCACCACACCGGAGTCGCTGTTCCTGATGCTCACCTCGGCGGCCCGCGAGACCCTGGTCGACGTGCAGTGCGTGATCATCGACGAGGTGCATGCGGTGGCAGGCACCAAACGCGGCGCACACCTGGCGCTCTCACTGGAACGCCTGGACGCATTGCTGACAAAACCGGCCCAGCGCATCGGGTTGTCCGCCACCGTGCGCCCACCCGAGGAGGTGGCTCGCTTCCTCACCGGCGGCCGCCCCGCGAGGATCGTCAACCCCCCGACGGCCAAAACGTTCGAGATGTCGGTGCAGGTCCCCGTCCCCGACATGGCCAACCTCGAGAACAACACCATCTGGCCGGACGTCGAGGCCCGCATCGTCGACCTGATCGAGGCGCACACCTCCACCATCGTGTTCGCCAACTCCCGTCGGCTGGCCGAGCGAATCACTTCGCGCATCAACGAGATTCACGCCGAACGCTCGGGCGCCGAGATCGCCGTCCCACTCGCTCGTGCACATCATGGGTCGGTATCCAAAGAGCAACGCGCCGAGGTCGAGGATGACCTCAAGACCGGACGGCTCCGGGCCGTTGTCGCAACCTCAAGCCTGGAACTCGGGATCGACATGGGTGCGGTCGATCTTGTCATTCAGGTCGAGGCGCCGCCATCGGTGGCGAGCGGTCTGCAGCGGGTGGGCCGGGCCGGGCATCAGGTCGGCGAGATCTCCCGCGGGGTTCTGCTGCCCAAGCACCGCACCGATCTGATCAGCTGCGCGGTCAGCGTGCAGCGCATGATCGCCGGCGAGATCGAAACCATGCAGGTGCCGGCCAACCCGCTGGACATCCTCGCGCAGCACACCGTGGCGGCCTGCGCGCTGGAGTCCCTGGACGCCGAGACGTGGTTCGACACCGTGCGGCGCAGTGCCTCGTTCGCGACCCTGCCCCGCAGCGCGTTCGAAGCGACGCTGGATCTGCTCAGCGGCAAGTATCCGTCAACGGATTTCGCCGAACTTCGGCCGCGGCTGGTCTATGACCGAGACACCGGAACCCTGACCGGTCGCCCCGGTGCCCAGCGCCTCGCGGTCACATCCGGCGGGGCGATTCCCGATCGCGGAATGTTCGCGGTGTACATGGTGGGCGAGAAGCCCTCGCGGGTCGGTGAACTCGACGAGGAGATGGTCTACGAATCGCGGCCCGGCGACGTGATCGCCCTCGGGGCAACCAGTTGGCGTATCACCGAGATCACCCATGATCGGGTGCTGGTCGTTCCTGCGCCCGGCGCACCGGCCCGGCTGCCGTTCTGGCGCGGCGATGCCGCCGGCCGGCCGGCCGAATTGGGCGCGGCCATCGGCCGGTTCACCGCGGAGCTTGCCGGCCTTGATGGCGCCGCCTTCGACGCGCGCTGCGCACAAATCGGACTCGATACATTTGCCTCCGAGAATCTCCGGAGGTTGCTCGCTGATCAGCGTGATGCCACCACGGTGGTGCCCAGTGACACCACGCTGGTGGTCGAACGGTTTCGCGACGAGTTGGGCGACTGGCGGGTGGTCCTGCACTGCCCGTACGGGTTGCGGGTAAACGGGCCGCTCGCTCTGGCCGTCGGCCGTCGCCTACTCGAGCGCTACGGCATCGACGAGAAGCCCACGGCGAGCGACGACGGCATCGTCGTGCGCCTGCCCGATACCGGCGAGGAACCGCCGGGAGCGGCGATGTTCGTCTTCGACCCCGAGGAGATCGAACCGGTGGTCACCGCCGGGGTCGGTGGGTCGGCACTATTCGCCGCCCGGTTCCGCGAGTGCGCGGCCCGCGCCCTGCTGCTTCCTCGCCGGCAACCCGGGAAAAGGGCCCCGCTGTGGCAGCAACGCCAACGTGCCGCTCAGTTACTCGATGTCGCCCGCAAGTACCCCGACTTCCCGATCGTGCTGGAAGCCGTCCGGGAGTGCCTGCAGGACGTGTACGACGTGCCGATGCTGACCGAGTTGATGACCCGGATCGCCGGACGTCGAATCCGGATCCTGGAAGTCGAGACCCCCACCCCGTCACCGTTCGCCGCCGCCCTGCTGTTCGGCTACGTCGGGGCGTTCATGTACGAGGGCGACAGTCCGTTGGCCGAGCGCCGGGCGGCGGCGCTGTCCCTGGACACCGCACTGCTCGCCGAGTTGCTCGGTCGGATCGAGTTGCGCGACCTTCTCGACCCCGACGTCGTCGCGGCGACCGAACTTCAGTTGCAACATTTGGCAGCGGACCGGCGAGCCCGTGACGCCGAGGGCGTCGCCGATCTATTGCGGTTGCTCGGCCCATTGACCGAGGCCGAGATCGCCGACCGCTGCACCGCGAGCGATGTCGGTGCCTGGCTGGATGGTCTGCGAGCCGCCCGAAGGGTCCTGCAGGTCTCCTACGCCGGGAGCACATGGTGGGTGGCCGTCGAGGATATCGGCCGATTGCGCGACGCGGTGGGTGTGGCTGTCCCGATCGGGGTACCCGCCGATTTCACCGAGTCGGTGGCCGACCCCCTCGGGGAGTTGCTGAGCCGCTACGGCCGCACCCGGGTGCCCTTCACCACAGGTCAGGCTGCGGCTCGCTTCGGCCTGGGTCTGCGCGTGGCCGCCGACGCCCTGACCCGACTGTCGCTGGACTCCAGACTGATTCGCGGCCAGTTCACCGACACCCCCGAAGAGCCCGGATCTGGGGAACAGTGGTGTGACGCAGAGGTTTTGCGCATCCTGCGGCGGCGCTCACTGGCTGCGCTCCGCGCTCAGGTGGAACCGGTGAGCACCTCGGCATACGCGCGCTTCCTGCCGGCCTGGCAGCAGTACGGAAGGTCTGCGACCTCCGGCGTGGACGGTCTGGCGACGGTGATCGAACAACTGGCCGGATTAGCGGTACCGGCCTCGGCGGTCGAGCCACTGATCTTCGCCTCACGGGTCCGCGACTATCAGCCGGCGATGCTCGATGAACTGCTCGCGGCCGGAGACGTCACCTGGTCGGGCGCGGGTTCGATCTCGACCCGCGACGGCTGGGTGGCGTTTCATCCCGCCGCGACCGCTCCTCTGACGCTGCCGCCGCCCGCTGAGATCGACCTCACCGACGCCCACCGGATGATCCTCGACGTCCTCGGCCATCCCGGCGAATCGCGCGGCGCCTATTTCTTCCGACAACTCGCTGACGCCCAACCCGGCACGGCCACCGCCAAAGCCGCGCTGTGGGAACTCATCTGGGCCGGTTGGGTCACTGGCGACACGTTTGCGCCGGTGCGCGCTCTGCTCGCCGGCAGCCGAACCGCCCCGGCTCATCGGCAGCGTCGCGCGCCTCGGCTGAGCCGGTACGCACTGAGTCGACCGCAGCACCGCAGCGCCGACCCCACCGTCGCGGGCCGCTGGTCGGCGGTGCCGGCGCAGGAGCCCGACTCCACGCTGCGCGCGCACTTCACCGCCGAGTTGCTGATGAACCGCTACGGCGTCCTCACCAAAGCTGCGGTGGCCACCGAGAAGGTGCCCGGCGGTTTCGCCCTGCTCTATAAGGTCTTGACCACACTCGAAGAGGCCGGCCGGTGCCAGCGCGGGTACTTCATCGAGTCCCTCGGCGGAGCCCAGTTCGCCGGTGCCGCCACCGTGGACCGGTTACGGGACCACGCCGACCCGGTCGACGCCCCCGCCCGAGCCTTCGACGCCGTCGTGCTGGCAGCCACCGACCCGGCCAACCCGTACGGCGCCGCGTTGCCGTGGCCGTCGAGCCGGGGCGGACACCGTCCGGGCCGCAAAGCCGGGGCGCTGGTCGTCCTGGTCGACGGCAATCTGGTGTGGTTCTCCGAGCGTGGCGGCCGGTCGCTGCTGCGCTTCGACCCCGATCCCCAGGCCCAGCGGGCGGCGGGCGCCGCGCTGGCCGCACTGGTCCGCACCGGTCGCCTGGCCACAATTGTGGTCGAAACACTCGACGGGACGCCGGTCCTCGCAGCCGGGTCCGACGAGGACCTGCGCGACACGGTCGACGCACTCGTGGACGCCGGCTTCACCCGCACGCCGAAGGGCCTGCGACTGAGATGAGTCGTACGAGGTTGGCCGGACTGTTCTGGTTCGCCCTGGTGTGCTGGGCCGCCACCATGCTGTGGCTGTCCTCGCTCACCCCGCAGGAACTTCCCGACGCGGCGTTCCTCGCCTGGGACAAGATCAACCATTTCCTGGCCTACGCCGTCGGCGGCTGGTTGGCCGCCGGCGCGCTGCGGTTGTCGCGACCCTCCATGCCGGTGGCCAACCAGATCATCGGAGCCATCATCATCATCGCGATCTTCGGGGTCATCGACGAGGGACTGCAGACAATCACCCCCGGCCGCACCGGCGGCAGTGTCGGCGACTGGGGAGCCGACGTCCTCGGAGCCGCCGCCGGAGCCCTGGCGAGTACGGTGGCCCGCCGGCACCCGATGGGCCGGTAGCACCAATGCCCGAGGGTGACACCGTCTTTCGTACCGCCGCACTGCTGCGCGAGGCGCTGGTCGGTAAGACCCTCACCGGCTGCGATGTTCGGGTGCCGCGCTACGCAGAAGCCGACTTGAGCGGCTACCCGGTAGATGAGGTACTCAGCCGCGGCAAGCATTTGTTCATCCGGGTCGGCCCGGCCAGTATCCATTCGCATCTGAAGATGGACGGCAGTTGGCGGATCTCACCGCGGGGCGTCCCCGCTCACAAGATCAGGATCCTGTTGCGGGCGCACGACGTGACCGCGGCCGGCATTGACCTCGGCGTGCTGGAGATCCTTGACCGCGACCACGATGTGGACGCCGTCGCCCACCTGGGGCCGGACCTGCTGGGCGAGGACTGGGATCCGCACCTGGCCGCGGCGAACCTTCTCGCCGACCCCGATCGCGGACTCGCCGCCGCCCTTCTCGATCAGCGCATCATGGCCGGGGTCGGAAACGTCTACGCCAACGAATTGTGTTTCATCTTCGGCCGACATCCGCTCAGCACCGTCGCCACCCTGACCGACCCGTTGCGGGTGGCCATCCGGGCCCGGGAAATGCTGTGGGCCAATCGTTTACGGCGAGATCGGACCACCACTGGCAACAGCCGATCCGGACAGCAGCTGTGGGTCTATGGCCGAGCCGGGCAACCGTGCCGACGGTGCCACAGCCGCATCGCCCGCACCCAGCCCGGTATCGGCACCGGCACCGGCACGGGGGACCGGATCAGCTACTGGTGCCCATCGTGCCAGTGCTGAGCATCGCCTCGGCGACGGCCTCATCCACACTGTTGATGGTCGCGCGATCCATTCGCAGTTCGGTGATGGTGTCGGCCCGATCGAGTGTCGACTCCACCGAGGCGCGGCCGTTCCGATAGACCACCGAGACGATCACCGCGGTGCCGGCCTCGAGTGCCTCACCGATCTCATGGCGCAGACCCGAGCGCAATTCGTGCTCGGCGAATGACGCCACCAGTCCGCCGACGGTGGCGCCGACCAGCACCGCCAAACCCAGTGGCGGGGCGAACAACCCGAACAGCAGACCGATGCCGGCGCCCATCCCGGCCCCCATCCGGCCGTGCCGGTTGGCGGCCTCCACCACTTCGGGGTGGCCGTCGGCATTCTTGGCGACCAGGGCCGCGCCGCGTAGCTCAAGTCCGTGGGTAAGTCGGCGTTCGAGGTCGGCGAAGTCGACGCGGGCGGCTTCCAGATCTCCGTACGCGGCGATCAGAATCAACTCATGATCATCGTCCATACCGCAATCCTGGCCGCGACTGCCGCCCGCGGGTAGGGACCGAAGACCCCTAGGGTGCGGCGGTGGCACCGACCCGTTGACGCAGGAACGGTATGACCTGGTCGGCCACCGCGTCGGTGTCCTCCAGCCAGCACCAGTGGCCCAGACCGCGCAGCATGCGGATGTCGGCGCGCGGGAACGCCGACACCTGCCGGTGGGCCATCTCGGCGGGGATGTAGGAGTCGGCGTCGCCGAAGACGATGAGGGCGTCGTGATCATGCTGGCGCAGCCTGGCCGCCAACTGTTCCATGTCCCCGGCTCGGGTGGCCCGGTACAGCCGCAGCACCGCGTGCCGAGTCTTCTCCGGCATCAGGTGCGCCACGATGGTCTCCACCCACTGCGCGGACAGTCCGGGGTTCTCCCGAGCCAGCATCGCGGTGGCAGGTGCGGCTGTGATGGCGCGCATGGACAGCCCGCCCAAGACCGGGGTGCGCCAGATCCGGGCCATCCGGTGCCATCGGTAATCCAGGAGCACGCCGGTGTTGAGAAACGTGACGCTGCCAACGCGATCGGGGTGATCGGCCGCCCATGCCGCCGCGAAGGGACCACCGAAGTCGTGCGCGACGAGGTGGACGCGTTCGATACCGAGCTGCCCGATGACACCGTCGAGGAAACGCGCGTAGCTGTAGATCGTGTAGTCGTTGTCCGCGCGTGCGTCCGCGGCACCGAAACCCGGTAGGTCCGGCGCCATCACGGTGGCGAAGGGTGCCACCCGGGTCATCAGCGGCATCCAGTCCGAGCCGGAATCCGGGTTCCCGTGAACGAACACCACCGCCTCGCCGGGCCGGCCGGATCCGCCCACCAGAACCGAGGTGGTGATGCCCTCGACGGTGAGCCGCCGGGTCTCAATCATGAGCGCGAGCTTACGAAGCAGCGCCGATCACCGGTCAGCGGGTCGGAAAATTCGAGGCGGTGTGCGATCAGGCGCAGGGGCGCGGTGAAGTCGCCCGGATCGACGTCGATGATGTTCGGGTAGAGCGGGTCGTTGTCGATCGGCACTCCGATTGCGGCCATGTGCAACCGCAGCTGATGAGTTCGTCCGGTTCGCGGTGTCAGTCGGTAGCGACCCGCGCCCAACGGCTCGATGTGCGTCTCGGCATTCGGCTCGCCCGGCTCGATGCGTGCCTGCAGGATGCCGCGTTGCTTGACTATTCTGTTCGAAATCACCAGTGGTGCAGCCAAACCCGGACTGACCGATGACACCGCCAGGTATGTCTTCGTCACCTCACCGCGGGCGAACATACTCTGATAGGCACCACGTACCTCACGGCGGACGGTGAACAGCAGCACCCCGGCGGTCAGCCGATCCAGTCGATGCGCCGGGCTGAGTTCGGCCAGGCCCAGATCGCGGCGCAGCCGGACCAGCGCGGTCTGCGCGACGTGGCTGCCGCGCGGCATGGTGGCCAGGAAGTGCGGCTTGTCCACTGCGACGATGTTGTCGTCGCGGTAGAGCACCGGAATGGGATGCGGAACCGGAACCTCATCGGGCAGGTCTCGGTAGAGATATACGTGGGCACCTGCCGTCATCTCGGTGTCCGCGCCGAGGATCGCGCCAGCGGAGTCGACCACCTCACCGGCGAGCACCTTGGCCCTGGCCCGCGGGCCGAATCGCCGGCCTAGCTCGTCGGCGACGTTGCCGCCCTGCAGACGCAGTCGCGCCGGCCCGAGTACATCGCGCACCCCAGGGAGCGTCAATTCAGAGGCACCGGCTCGAGGATTTCCGACCGGGCCTCCGGCGCGGCGATCCGCAGTGCATCGGCCGAGGCGTCATCGGGTTGGGCTTGCGAGCGCACTTCGGCTTCGACGCGGGCGATGTAGGTTGCCACCTGACGGTCGACATCCGCCGGTCCCCAGCCCAGGATCGGTGCGACGATCTCAGCGACCTCACGAGCACAGTCCACGCCGCGGTGGGGGTATTCGATTGAGATCCGCATCCGGCGAGCCAGGATGTCCTCGAGGTGAAGCGCACCCTCGGCGGCGGCCGCGTAGGCCGCCTCCACCCGCAGGTACACCGGAGCGTCGGCGATCGGCTCGAGCAGATCGGGCCGGTCCGCCGCAATGGCGAGCACATCGGTGATCAGGGACCCGTACCGATCCAGCAGGTGGCGCACCCGGTAGGGGTGCAGGCCGTACTCCGCGCCCACCTGCTCGGTCTGATTGACCAGGGCGAAGTAGCCGTCAGCACCCACCAGTGGGACTTTCTCGGTGATCGAGGGCGCCACCCGCGACGGCACGAACTCAGCCGCCGCGTCCACGGCGTCGGCGCCCATCACCCGATAGGTGGTGTATTTGCCACCCGCGATGGCGACCAGGCCCGGCGTCGGCGACGCGACCGCGTGCTCGCGGGACAGCTTCGAGGTCTCCTCGCTCTCGCCGGCCAGCAGTGGCCGCAGTCCTGCGTACACCCCGTCGATGTCATCGTGGGTCAGCGGAGTGGCCAGTGCGGCGTTGACGTGTTCGAGGATGTAGTCGATGTCGGCCTTGGTGGCGGCCGGATGCGCCAGATCAAGGTTCCAGTCGGTGTCGGTGGTCCCGATGATCCAGTGGGTGCCCCACGGAATGACGAACAGCACCGACTTCTCGGTGCGCAGGATGATTGCCACCTCGCTGACAATGCGGTCGCGCGGCACGACGATGTGCACGCCCTTGGAGGCCCGCACCCGGAACCGGCCGCGTTGGCGGGACAGCGCCTGAATTTCATCGGTCCACACCCCGGTGGCGTTGATGACCACGTGCCCGCGGACTTCGGCCACCGCGCCGTCCTCGGAGTCGCGCACCTCCACCCCGACCACCCGATCGCCTTCGGAGAGCAGGGACACCACCTGGGTCGAGGTGCGTACCACCGCGCCGTAGTGCGCCGCGGTGCGGGCGACCATCATGGTGTGCCGGGCGTCATCGACCACGGTGTCGTAATAGCGGATGCCGCCGATCAGCGAACCGCGTTTGAGTCCGGGCGCCAACCGCAGTGCACCGGCCCTGGTCAGATGCCGCTGGGCCGGAACGGATTTCGAGCCACCCAGCTGGTCGTAGAGGAAGATGCCGGCGGCGACATAGGGCCGTTCCCAGACCCGGTTGGTCAGCGGGAAGAGGAAAGGCAGCGGCTTGACCAGATGCGGCGCCAACGTGGTCAGCGAGAGTTCACGCTCGTGCAGCGCCTCGCGCACCAGACCGAATTCCAGTTGCTCCAGGTATCGCAGGCCGCCGTGGAACATCTTCGAACTGCGGCTGGAGGTGCCCGAGGCGAAGTCCCGCGCCTCGACCAGTGCCACCCGCAGGCCGCGGGTGGCGGCGTCCAGGGCGGTGCCGGCACCCACCACGCCACCGCCGATCACCACGACGTCGAACTGTTCGGTGCGTAACCGCTCCCAGGCCTGAGCCCGTTGGGAAGGTCCGAGATCCATGCCCACAGGCTAGTCCAGAGGGGTTCGTCAGCCGCCAATGATCACGATCCGCGACGCCTCCCGCCCGATCGAACCACCGAAGCCTTACTCTTTGTCCGTGCCGATCTATGCCGCCTACGGATCCAACATGGATCCCGAGCAGATGCTGCTGCGGGCGCCGCACTCCCCGATGGCCGGCACCGGCTGGCTGCACGGCTGGCGGCTGACCTTCGGCGGGGAGGACATCGGCTGGGAGGGTGCATTGGCCACCCTGGTCGAGGATGAGACGTCCAGCGTCTTCGTCGTGCTCTACGACGTGACCGCGGCCGACGAGGACAACCTGGACCGCTGGGAAGGCTCAGAGTTGGGCCTGCACAGCAAGATCCGCTGCCGGATCGATCGCGAATCCTCCGACACCTCAACCGATCCCGTGCTGGCCTGGCTGTATGTCATCGACGCCTGGGAGGGCGGACTGCCCTCGGCTCGCTACCTCGGCGTGATGGCCGACGCCGCCGAGGTGGCCGGCGCTCCGGCGGAATACGTCCACCACATCCGCACCCGGCCGGCCCGCAACATCGGACCGGGCCCGGGGTCCTAGCGGACGAACTCCCAGGCATCGGAGACGATCTCGCGGAGGTCGCTGCGGCGCGGTTGCCATCCGAGTTCGGCGATTGCCTTTGCGCTCGAGGCGATCAGGACGGCCGGATCACCGGCCCGCCGACCCACATCACGCGCGGCAATCGGGTGGCCGGTGACCTCCCGGCAGCAGGCGATCACCTCCCGGACGCTGAACCCGGTGCCATTGCCCAGGTTGTAGATCCGGTGTGACGAGGCCTGGGCGCTCTGCAACGCCAGCAGGTGGGCGTCGGCGAGATCGCGGACGTGAATGTAATCCCGGATCGCTGTGCCATCGGGGGTGGGCCAGTCATTGCCGAACACCAGGATCTCCGCGCGCTGACCCCTCGCCACCTGCAGGATCAGCGGGATCAGGTGCGTCTCGACCCCGTGGCGTTCCCCGAGTCCGGCGTAGGCGCCGGCCACGTTGAAGTAGCGCAGGCTCACCGCCGCCAGGCCGTGCGCCCGGGCGTAGGAGGTGATCGCATGATCGATCGCCAGCTTGGTGGCGCCGTAGGCGTTGGTCGGCCGGGTGGGCGCGTCCTCGGTGATCGGAGCGGCGTCCGGCTCCCCGTACGTCGCCGCCGTCGACGAGAACACCAGTCGCTTGGTGCCCGACTCGCGGATCGTCTCCAGCAACTCCAGCGTCTTGACCACGTTGGCGTGCCAGTAGCGCTCGGGAGCCTCGACCGACTCCCCCACCAACGACTTCGCCGCGAAGTGCAGCACGCCGTCGAAGGACCCGCCGGGCAGCAGACGCCGGGCGACGGCAACCATGTCGCCGTCGATGAACTCCGCACCCGCCGGGACCGCATCGGCGTTCCCGGTGGACAGATCGTCGACGATCACCACCTGATGGTGTTGTTCCAGAAGGACTTTGGCGCACACGCTGCCGACATAGCCGGCGCCCCCGGTGACCAACAGCTTCACTCGAACCCGGCTGCCTGCTCGACGAGGTTCACCAGCACCCGCACCCCGACCGCCAGCGCGCGCTCATCGATGTCGAAGTCCGGCTGGTGCAGATCGCATTGCGGGCCTTGCCCGTCCCACACGCCGAGACGAGCCATCGCGCCCGGGACATCCTCGAGGTACCAGGAGAAGTCCTCACCGCCACCGGACTGTCGGGTCTCGGCCAGCACGTCGGGTCCGACGGCTTCGATGGCATGGGTCATGATCTGGGCGCAGCGTTCCTCGTTGACCACCGGCGGAACACCGCGGTGGTAGGCCAGCGAATGCTCGATTCCAAGCGGTGTCAGCAGACCCGAAACCGTCTCGCGAACAAGGCTTTCCATCTCCAGCCAGGCTTCGCGACTGGCGGTCCGGACGGTGCCGGCCAACGTTCCGGTCTGCGGTATCGCATTGGGCGCAGACCCGGCGTGGGCGGCACCCCAGACCATCACGGTGCTGTGCCGCGGGTCCAGCCGCCGCGAAAGCACCCCCGGCAACCCGGTGATCAACGTGCCCATCCCGTAGACCAGGTCGGTGGTCAGGTGTGGACGCGAGGTGTGTCCGCCGGGGGAACGCAACGCGATCTCGACGAAGTCGGCAGCCGAGGTGATCGGTCCGGGGGCGGTGGCGACGCTGCCGACCGCAAGGTGCGGATCGCAATGCAGGGCGAAGATCCGCGACACACCCTTCAGTGCGCCGGCCGCGATAGCCTCCAGCGCGCCGCCGGGCATGAGTTCCTCGGCGGGCTGGAAGATCAGCCGAACTCCGACCGGGAGGTCGGGCACCATCGCCAGCGCGGTGGCAGCGCCCAGCAGGATCGCGGTGTGGGCGTCGTGTCCGCAGGCATGCGCCACACCCGGCACCGTCGAGGTGAACGGCAGGCCGGTCCGTTCGGCCATCGGCAGCGCGTCGATATCTGCGCGCAGCGCGATGCGGGCCGCATGGTCGGGCCCGAAATCGCACACCAGACCCGACCCCCCGGGCAGCGTCTTCGGATGCAGCCCGGCCTCGGTGAGTCGGTCGGCGACAAACTGGGTGGTGAGGAACTCCTGGCGACCCAACTCGGGGTGGCGGTGTATCTGACGGCGCCAGGCGACCAGGTCGTCATGATGCGCGGCCAGCCACGACTCTGCGGTGTCGGCCAACGGCATCGCGCCAGTATCGCAGGCGCCGGTTAGGGTGAGCGACTGTGATCGGAGACCCCGCGCGGGCGACGGCGAGCCACGATGCCGCACGGGCGGCGGCGGTCATCGCCGAACGCACCGGAGTCGACCGCCACGACGTCGCCGTCGTACTCGGCTCAGGCTGGGGCTCGGCCGCCCACGCAGTGGGAAACCCGACCGCGCAGCTACCGATGGCGGACGTGCCCGGATTTCTCCCCCCCGGCGCGGACGGCCACCGCGGGCAGCTGCTCTCGGTGCCACTGCGCCACCATCGGGTGCTGGTGCTGGTGGGGCGCATCCACGCCTACGAGGGGCACACCCTGGCGGCCGTGGTGCACCCGGTGCGTACGGCCTGCGCGGCCGGGGCGGACGTCGTCGTGCTGACCAATGCGGCCGGCGGCCTGCGGCCGGAGTTTTCGGTGGGTCAGCCGGTGCTGATCAGCGACCACCTGAACCTCACCGCCCGCTCCCCCCTGGCAGGTGCGCAGTTCGTTGATCTGGTCGACGCCTATTCGCCCCGATTGCGCGCGCTGGCGCGCTCCATCGACCCGACGCTCGCCGAGGGGGTCTATGCGGCGATGCCCGGCCCGCACTACGAGACGCCGGCCGAGATCCGGATGCTGCGCACTCTGGGTGCCGATCTGGTCGGGATGTCCACCGTTCACGAGACCATCGCCGCCCGCGCGGAGGGAGCCGAGGTTCTCGGGGTGTCGCTGGTGACCAACCTCGCGGCCGGAATGACGGGCGAGGCACTCGACCACCACGAGGTGCTGGCCGCCGGACGCGACTCCGCGACCGGGCTGGGTGCCCTGCTGGCGGAAGTGCTGTCCGCGCTGTAGGTACATAGCCCTCGCGCTGTCCGCGCTGGATGTAACCCTCGCGTCAGCGCGGCCCGAATTGCCGGTCGCCGGCGTCACCAAGTCCCGGCACGATGTAGGCCACGTCATTGAGCCCGTCGTCGATGGCCGCGGTGACGAGCCGTGCCGCCGGTGCCACCCGCTCCAGCGCGGCCACGCCCTGGGGGGCGCAGACCACACACACCACCGTGATGTCGGCCGCGCCCCGGCCCTTCAAGAGCCCGATCGTGTGCGCCATCGACCCCCCGGTCGCCAGCATCGGATCCAGCACCATGACCGGCTGTGCCGACAGATCCGCCGGCAGCGATTCCAGGTAGGGCAGCGGCTGGTGGGTGGTCTCGTCGCGGGCGACGCCGACGAAGCCCACCCGAGCCTCCGGGATGAGCGCGTGTGCCTGATCGACCATGCCCAGCCCCGCCCGCAGCACCGGCACCAACAGCGGCGGATTGGCCAGTCTGCTACCGGTGGTGTCGGCCAGGGGGGTGCGCACCGGAATCTGCTCGCGTGGCGCATCCCGGGTGGCCTCGTAGACCAGCATCAGGGTCACATCGCGCAGCGCCGACCGAAACGCCGCGTTGTCGGTGCGCTCGTCACGCAACGTGCTGAGCCGGACCGCGGCCAGCGGGTGGTCGATGACACGGACATCCATGCCCGAACTGTAGGTCGTTAGGCTGTGCGGCATGGCAGCAGAGCTCATTCCGATCCGCCTCGGCATCACCGCCGGGGATCTGTACACGCTGTGGGCGCCACGCTGGCGCGATTCCGGCGACGAATGGGAGGGGTTCCTCGGCAAAGATGAGAACGTTTTCGCCTTCGCATCGGTCGCCGACCTGGCGGCATTCGTGCGCACCGACTCCGACAACGATCTGGCCGAGCATCCGGCGTGGGAGGCGATGACCCGGGCCAACGCCCATCGTCTGGAACCCGCCGAGGACCGCCAGGCCGATCTGATCGCCGTGGCGGAGCAGTTGGCGGAAAAACCGACCGAGGACTCCGTGGGAGCGCTGGCGAACACCCTCGCCGTCGTCTCCTCGCTCGGGTCGGTGTGCGAGCTTCCGGCGGTGACCCGTTTCTTCAACGGCAATCCGAACCTGGGCCTGGTGACCGGCGGCCTCGAGCAGTTCACCGGGCGAGCGGGCCGCAAGCGCTGGGATACCGTCGGCGAAATCGTCGCCCGCGGATGGGACGGGGTGCTGTCGGCTATCGACGAGATCGTCATCACCCCCGAGGTCGACGAGGGCGTCGCGGCGGCGGCCGCCGACGAACTCGCCGAACCCTTCGACGGCGAGGACGACTTCAGCGTGCTGACCGCCGAGACCGACGACGACGAGAACGAGGACGACGGCGGTGCCATCGCGGGCATCGGCGCGCTGTCGACGACATCCCTGGGGGCGTCCAAGACCGTGGTCCTCGGCGGCGACGCGCACTTTTGGGAAAACGTCGGTATCGACCCGGTCCGGGTGATGACCAGCGGGGGCACGTTCTTCACGCTGCGCTGCTACTACGAGGACAGGCCCCGATTCCTCGGCCGCAACGGTCGGATCAGCGTGTTCGGCTCCGAGCGTGCGCTGGCGCGTTATCTGGCCGATGAGCACGATCACGACCTCGCCGATCTGAGCACCTACGACGACATCCGGACCGCGGCCACCGACGGGTCACTGCGAGTGGATGTCATCGAAGACAACGTCTATGTGCTCAACGGCCTCGCCGACGACATCGCTGATGGTCCCGATGCGATCGACCGCGACCAATTGGCACTGGCCGTCGAGTTCGTTCGGGACGTCGGTTCCTACTCGGAGGACGACGCGGTCGACGTGCTGCTGGCCGACGAGACCACCCTCGGGGCCGTGGTCAACCACGTCCTCGACCCGGACTCCGTGGCCCGCCCCGCCCCGCCCTACGCCGCCGCGGCGCGGCAGTGGGAGGAACTGGAGGGGTTCGTGGAATCCCGGCTCCGCCGCGAGTAGGTCAGCGGTATTGGGTCGTTGGCGTGATGTTCCCCCGCACACCTAGCGCGCGGGCCTGGGTGAGCAATTCCTGGTACTGCTGGGGCGAGATGTTTTTCTCCCGCGTCAGGATATAGCCGCTCTGGCCGGACGGGTCGCTGACGATGATCCAGCTGTAGTCCGGCGCCTTGGCCAGGATCGTGTAGTTGCCCGGCGGATTCGCCGATGGGGTTCCACCGAAGCCCACGTTCAGCGCGGTGTTGGTCTCGTTCACCGGCACGGCGGATCCGGTGATCGACGATCGGGGGCCCCGATTGAAGAAGTAGTTGCCCGAGTTCTGCACCTTGATCGTGCCGTCGGGGTTCACGCTGTAGGTCGCCTGGGTGTTCACCAAGCCGATCGAGAAGAACTGCTTGACGCTGCCCTGCTCGTAGTAGGTGCCGGCGAACTGGGCCGGGTCTACCGGATCCGAGGAGGGCACCGCGGGGATCGGCGGCACCACCGGAGCCGGAGCCGGGGGTTGGGCCCGCCGGGCCGCTGCCGGGGTGCGCCCCGTCGGCACCGCGGTGGCGGCGCGAACCGCTGCCGCCGACACATCCGATACGACCGGCAAGTCACGGACCCCCGCGACCCCGGCGGCCCCCGCGACCCCGGCGGCCCCAGCGACCCCGGCGGCCCCAGCGACCCCGGCGGCCCCAGTGGAACCACCCGCGATCGCCGCGGCGCCCGCCAACGGACGCCGGGCATCGCTGCCGCGGTTGGTTCGCGCGACGCGATCCACGCCCGTGGACGGCGCCGGCGTCGAGGCGGTTACCCGCGCATCGTCCGGCGTTGCGGCATCGGTATCGGCGGCTGCGGATCCCGCGCCGAACAGCATGGCCGCACCGAGGCCCGCCAGCACCGCGCCGGAACCTAACCACCTATGAGATGACGTCATTTCGGGAAACCCTTCCTTCGGCGCACAAGCGCAGCCTTTCAGCAAACCTTACCGGAAGATCGGATGCACCGAAAAAGCATGTCCAGGACACAGCCCGGTACGTCATTGTTTTGTCAGCGAACTTCAGCTGTCAGCGAACTTCGGCTCAGATCACCGTCAGGTTGTGGGCGGTTGCGTGACGAACAGCGCTAAGGGGTATCGACTGGTCCAGAGTTGCGAACCGGCCGCCGTTCGCGGTGGCCAGCGCAAGGAGATAGGCGTCGGTGACCTGTCGATGGCCATGGAGGCGTCCGTAGTCGATGAGGTCCTCGTCGAGCAGGCTCACCGAACACGGCCAAAACTCGTGATAGTCGGTTGCCGCGGCGCGGGCCAGCTTTCCGATCGCCTGCGCAGGGGGCACCGGGCTGGGGTATCGGGGCTGGCTGATGATTCGAACGAAGCCGTTCTGAGTTATTGCACAAGACGCCCAGCCGTGCCCGATCTCGGCGTCGACCCAACGACGAACGCGCTCGTGGTCGACGTGATCGCTGTCCAGCAGCGCAATCAGGACATTGACGTCCAGCAGCGCGCGCGTCACACCGCTTCTTCGTCACGGAGCCGGTCAACGAGAGCGTTCGATACAGCAGGCCCCCGATGCTCGAAGGGTTCAAACCCATAGAAGCTTTCCGGACCCTCGCGCAGATCGGACTTCTGCTGCTGCGTCAGCGCCTGCCGGGCAAGGTCGGACAGCACCTCGCCGGCGGTGCGGTTCTCGCGGCGAGCGCGTTCCTTCACCGCGAGCAATATGTCGTCGTCCAGCGACAGCGTGGTGCGCATGCATCTGATGCTAGCGCATCAGGTTTTCAGCCCATCAACACCGCGAACCGCGGTTTGATCACCTCATCGATGATCGCAAGGCGCTCGTCGAAGTGGATGAACGCCGACTTCATCGCGTTGACGGTGAACCGCTCCAAGTCGCTCCAGCCGTAGCCGAACGCCTCGGCGAGGCGGAACATCTCCTTACTCATGCTGGTGTCGCTCATCAGCCGGTTGTCGGTGTTGACCGTGACCCGGAACCGCAACCGCGCCAGCAGGTCGAACGGGTGGTCCTCAATGCTGTCCACCGCCCCGGTCTGCACGTTGGAACTCGGGCACATCTCGAGCGGAATCCGTTTATCCCGGACGATCCCCGCGACTCGTCCCAGCACGGCCTCGCCGGCGGGCCCGATTTCGATGTCATCGACGATGCGCACCCCGTGCCCGAGGCGGTCGGCCCCGCAGAACGCGATCGCCTCGTGGATCGACGGCAGGCCGAAGGCTTCCCCGGCGTGAATCGTGAAGCGGGCGTTGTTGGCGCGCATGTACTCGAAGGCGTCGAGGTGGCGCGACGGCGGAAAGCCGGCCTCGGCGCCGGCGATGTCGAAGCCGACCACGCCCGCGTCGCGGTGCCGGATCGCCAACTCGGCGATCGCGCGGGACCGTGCGGCATGGCGCATCGCGGTCACCAGACACCGCACCACGATCGTCCGGCCGGCGGCGGCCGCGGCCCGCTCCCCCGCGGCGAATCCGGCCAGCACCGCCACTACCACTTCGTCCAGCGAAAGCCCGCCCGCGGTGTGCAACTCGGGCGCAAAGCGCACCTCGGCGTAGACGACGTGGTCGGCGGCGAGGTCGGCCACACACTCGAGGGCGACCCGGTGCAGCGCCTCGGGCGTCTGCATGACCGCGACCGTGTGGGCGAACGGCTCGAGATAGCGCACCAGTGAACCGCTATGCGCCGCCGTGCGAAACCACGACGTCAACTCGGCCGGATCGGTGCTCGGCAGGTCGTCGTACCCGGCCTCGCCAGCGAGTTCAATCACTGTCGCCGGCCGCAGCCCACCGTCGAGATGGTCATGCAGCAGCGCCTTTGGGGCCTGCCCGATCATCTCAAGGGTCAACGGTGTGGTCACTGGAACCATTCTGCCCCCGGGCCAAGCCCCGAGCGCCCATCGGAGTGAGAGCTACTCCACACCGAACGTAATGTCCACGTCATTCTCCTGAGCGCACCGCCGGAGATAGAGTCACAGCAGTAACTCACCGCACGGAGGCCACGATGACGACGACGGCAGTGCCGGCTCCCGCCACCCGGGTCAAGCCGCCGCGACGACGCACCTTCTACCGCGGCGACCCCGGCATGTGGTCGTGGGTGCTGCACCGCATCACCGGCGCGACCATCTTCTTCTTCCTGTTCGTCCATGTCCTCGATACCGCGCTGGTACGGGTCAGCCCGCAGGCCTACAACGAAGTGGTCGAGACCTACAAGACCCCGATCATCGGCCTGATGGAGCTAGGCCTGGTGGCCGCGGTGCTCTATCACGCGCTCAACGGCGTCCGGGTGATCCTGGTCGACTTCTGGGAGCAGGGACCGCGCTACCAACGTCAGATGCTGTGGGCAGTGGCCGGTGCCTGGTTGCTCATCATGGTTCCGGCCACCGTCGTCATCGGCATGCACATGGCGGAGCGTTTCCTGTGACCACCGCCGCCGAGGGCCGCCTCGGCCCGCCCGCACCCGTCCTCGAACGCGACCACGACCGTCCGGCCAGTCTGGACAGTCCGCGCGCGCCGCGACGACGCAACGCCATGCCCAACTTCGAGAAGTACGCCTGGCTGTTCATGCGGTTCTCCGGGGTAGTGCTGATCTTCCTGGTTCTCGGCCACCTGTTCATCGGGTTGATCATGGAAAACGGGGTGTACCGCGTGGACTTCAACTACGTGGCTCAGCGCTGGGCTTCGCCGTTCTGGCAGATTTGGGACCTGTCCATGCTGTGGCTGGCTCAGTTGCACGGCGGCAACGGCATGCGAACGATCATCGCCGACTACGCCCGCAAGGACTCAACCCGGTTCTGGCTCAACGGAATGCTGGCCGTGTCGATGGCCCTGATCCTGGTGGTCGGCACCTACGTTTTGCTGACCTTTGATCCGAACATCACATGACCGCCGAAAGGATTGGTTGATGATCATCGAGCACAAGTACGACGTCGTCATCGTCGGCGCCGGCGGTGCCGGAATGCGCGCCGCCGTGGAGGCCGGCCCGCGCGTTCGCACTGCGGTACTGACCAAGCTGTACCCGACCCGTAGTCACACCGGTGCGGCCCAGGGCGGCATGTGCGCGGCCCTGGCCAATGTCGAAGAGGACAACTGGGAGTGGCACACCTTCGACACCGTCAAGGGCGGGGACTATCTCGCCGATCAGGACGCCGTCGAGATCATGTGCAAGGAAGCCATCGACGCGGTGCTGGACCTTGAGAAGATGGGCATGCCGTTCAACCGGACGCCGGAGGGTCGCATCGACCAGCGCCGCTTCGGCGGGCACACCCGCGATCACGGCAAAGCCCCGGTGCGCCGGGCCTGCTACGCGGCCGACCGGACCGGCCACATGATCCTGCAGACGCTGTACCAAAACTGCGTCAAGCACGACGTCGAGTTCTTCAACGAGTTCTACGCGTTGGATCTGGTGCTCACCGAGACCGTGCGGGGCCCGGTGGCCACCGGAGTGGTGGCCTACGAGCTGGCCACCGGAGACATTCACGTGTTTCACGCCAAGGCAATCGTGTTGGCGACCGGCGGATCGGGCCGGATGTTCAAGACCACCTCCAATGCACACACTCTCACCGGCGACGGCCTGGGCATTGTGTTCCGCAAGGGACTCCCGTTGGAGGACATGGAGTTTCACCAGTTCCATCCGACCGGCTTGGCTGGACTGGGCATCCTGATCTCAGAGGCGGTCCGCGGCGAAGGCGGCCGGCTGCTCAACGGGGAGGGCGAGCGTTTCATGGAGCGCTATGCGCCGACGATCGTTGACCTGGCCCCGCGCGACATCGTCGCGCGGTCGATGGTGCTCGAGGTACTCGAGGGCCGCGGCGCCGGCCCGCACAAGGACTACGTCTACATCGATGTCCGCCACCTGGGTGCCGATGTACTCGAAGCCAAGCTGCCGGACATCACCGAGTTCGCCCGTACCTATCTCGGCGTCGACCCGGTTACCGAACTGGTGCCGGTCTACCCGACCTGTCACTACCTGATGGGCGGTATTCCGACCACGGTGATCGGCGAGGTGTTGCGCGACAACACCCACGTGGTGCCGGGCTTGTACGCGGCCGGCGAATGCGCCTGCGTGTCGGTGCACGGCGCCAATCGGTTGGGCACCAACTCGCTGCTGGACATCAACGTGTTCGGGCGCCGGGCCGGGCTCGCGGCCGCCTACTACGCGGCCGGGAACCCCCGCGTCGAACTGCCGGCGGATCCGGCCGCCATGGTCGGCGACTGGGTGGCGAGCATCCTCTCCGAGCACGGCAACGAACGGGTGGCCGATATTCGCACGGATTTGCAGCAGTCGATGGACAACAACGCCGCGGTGTTCCGTACCGAGGAGACTCTCAAGCAGGCCCTGACCGATATTCACGGACTCAAAGAGCGTTACTCGCGGATCACCGTGCACGACAAGGGCAAGCGATACAACAGCGACCTGCTGGAGGCCATCGAGTTGGGATTCCTGCTCGAACTCGCCGAGGTCACCGTGGCCAGTGCGCTCAATCGCAAGGAGACCCGCGGCGGCCATGCCCGCGAGGACTACCCCAACCGGGATGACACCAACTACATGCGGCACACCATGGCCTACAAGGAGGGCCGGGACCTGCTCAGCGATATCCGCTTGGATTACAAGCCGGTGGTGCAGACCCGCTACGAACCGATGGAGCGGAAGTACTGAGATGCCAAAGAAGCATTGCAATGGATAAACAGTGACAACCGTCATCGAGAAAGCCGAAGCCGGCGACCCACCGCTGCCGCCGGTTCCCCCCGGCGCGGTCATGGTGACGCTGAAGATCGCGCGCTTCAATCCCGAAGACCCCGAGGCCTACACCGATTCCGGTGGCTGGCAGAGCTTCCGGGTGCCGTGCCTGCCCACCGACCGGCTGCTGAACCTGCTGATCTACGTGAAGAGCTATCTGGACGGAACGCTGACGATGCGCCGGTCCTGCGCGCATGGCGTCTGCGGATCGGATGCGATGCGCATCAACGGCGTCAACCGGTTGGCCTGCAAGGTGCTGATGCGCGATCTTCTTCCCAAGGCCCCTGCCCGTGGCCGCTCCGCAGGCTCCGCGTCGGAGGCCAAACCGCTGACCATCACCGTCGAACCGATTCGGGGCCTGGCCGTCGAGAAGGATCTCGTGGTGGATATGGAGCCCTTCTTCGACGCCTATCGCGCGATCAAGCCCTACCTGATCACCAGCGGAAACTCACCCACCCGCGAACGCATCCAGAGCCCGACCGACCGGGCCCGCTACGACGACACCACCAAGTGCATCCTGTGTGCCTGCTGCACGACCAGTTGCCCGGTGTTCTGGAACGAGGGCAGCTACTTCGGTCCCGCGGCGATCGTCAACGCCCACCGGTTCATCTTCGACAGCCGAGACGAGGGCGCCGCCGAACGACTCGAGATCCTCAACGAGGTCGACGGAGTCTGGCGCTGCCGCACCACCTTCAACTGCACCGAAGCCTGCCCGCGCGGCATCGAGGTCACCAAGGCCATCCAAGAGGTCAAACGCGCCCTGATGTTCGCGCGCTGAGGTTCTCGGCACGGCCGCGGTACGCCCACAGCCACCAGGCCACCACCATCAGAGCGAGGATTGCGGCATAGAGGCCGATGCGCTCGGGGTAAGCCGGGAATGGCACAAAACTTCCATACAGAGCCAGCAGCGGAACCACCGTGGCAAGCGGGAACACGATCCAGCGCCACCACGGTTGCCTGGCTTTCGAGACGATCATCAGACGGACGGCACCGACAGCGATACCCGCGTACACCGAGACGAGCAGCAAGCCCTGCGCCGTGGCCGCGACGAAGATGGTGTGGAAGCGATCCCCGGACGGAATAAACAGTCCGGCCACGATCACCGACAGCGCGCAGCCAAGCACGACCAGTGCGGCGTTGCCGGGCGCACCCCGACTGTTGGTAACCGCCAACCATCCTGGCAGGTGCCCGGCTCGGGCCAGGGAGTAGATGCCACGCAGAGCCGCGACGGTAAAGCCGATGCAGGTTGCCGAGAAATCCACCAGCAGAGCCAGTCGGATCCAGAACGCGGCCCACGGCCCCAGCAGTTCGCCTCCCATCACAGCGAAGCCGTCCAACGAATCCCCCCACGTCTTTGCTACCCGCTCCGGCCCGAAGTAGACGGTTCCCGCATACGAACAGAAGACCAACAGGCTGGCCGAACCGAGCACCGTCCCGACCAGGGCGATGGGGATGGCACGTCGCGGGGCACGGGCCTCCTCGGCCAGCGAACTCACCGTTTCGAATCCGCCGAAAAGCAGAATGCAGAACAACAACGCAGCGAACAGGTCGCCTCGGTCGGGGTTGCTCCAGAAGAAGACCGACCAGGTGTTGGCTGATCCTGCATGGATCACCGCCGCCACGGCGGTGAGTAGGAACGGAATCACCGACACCGCCACGATGACTAATTGCACCTTCGTCGCCAACGAAGCCCCGCGCACATTGAGCCACCAGGCAGCGATGCAGACCAGCACTGCACCCGCCCACCAGGGGAAGTCGATTCCGAAATACTGCTGCGAGAACCGTGAAATGAGTTCGCCCACAACGATTCCGAACCCAGCAGCTCCGGAGAAAAGAAGCGACAGCACGTAGATTCCCAGAGCGCCGGTTCCCGCCATCGGCCCCCACGCGCGGGCCATATAGTCACCCATCGCCCCGGCCCCGCCCGTTTCGGCTGCGTAGAAAGCCACTACCAGCGAAAAGGCCGCCATCCCCACCGCCGCCAGCGCGACAGCCAGGGGGCCGATCGCTCCCGCCAGAGCCGCCACGATGCCGAGGAAAAGGGCGATATCGATCAGCGGGCCGATGGAGAAGGACTGCCCGACCAATTGCATGAGGCCGAGATGGCCGGTGCGCAGACCACCCGATTCCGGGCCTGCTTTCGAAGACACGGGGCTGCCCTTTCGTTGAATCGCTCCTATCCTCGCGCACTGCGCCGTTAACTCGCGGCCAACGCACATTGAACGTAGGCTGCCCGTCCGTGAGCAAAGGCGAATTGGCGGTAGAAGCGGGCAGCGGCGCGGTCGACAGCAAGGGCCTCAAGGGCGGGGCGCTGGGCCTGGTGTCCAGCATCGTGGTCGGGATGGCGTCCACAGCCCCGGCGTACTCCCTGGCCGCCAGCCTCGGCCTGGTGGTGGCCGCCGGCGGTGTCCTTTTGGCCGGCATCAAGGCCCCGGCGATCCTGCTGCTGGCATTCATCCCGATGTATCTGATCGCGGTGGCGTATCAGGAACTCAACAAGGCTGAACCGGACTGCGGCACCACCTTCACCTGGGCCTCGCGTGCGTTCGGGCCACTGGTGGGCTGGATGGGCGGCTGGGGAATCATCGCCGCCGACGTCATCGTGATGGCCAACCTCGCCCAGATCGCCGGCTCGTACTCGTTCACCTTCGTCGGCGGATTGGGTTGGGAGGGCGTGGCCGAACTCGCTGACAGCACGCTGTGGTCGACGGTGGCCGGGGTGATCTGGATCATCGTGATGACCTACATCTGCTACCGCGGCATTGAGGTCTCGGCGCGACTGCAGTACGCGCTACTGGGCATCGAACTGGTGGTGCTGATCGCCTTCGCGGCGGTCGCGTTGTTCAAGGTCTACACCAACACCGCCGAAACCTACTCGCTGAAGCCCTCATTGGACTGGTTCTGGCCGGCCGGATTGGACTTCTCCACTGTCATCGCGCCGACCATGCTGGTGGCCATCTTCATCTACTGGGGATGGGACACCGCCGTCGCCTGCAACGAAGAGTCCGACGATCCCGGCACCACCCCGGGCCGCGCAGCGGTCATCTCGACCTTCCTGCTGCTGGCCACCTACGCCACCGTCGCGGTCGCGGCGATCGCCTTCGCCGGCGTCGGTCAGGAGGGTGTCGGCTTGGGTAATGAGGAGAACTCGGCCGACGTCTTCGCCGCGATCGGCCCGGACCTGTTCGGCGACAGTGTCCTGGGCAAGATCGGCCTGCTGCTGCTGGCGGCCTCGATCCTGACCTCGGCCTCGGCCTCCACCCAGACCACGATCCTGCCGACGGCCCGCACCACGCTGTCGATGGGCGTCTACAAGGCGCTGCCCGCCTCCTTCGCCAAGATCCACCGCACCTACCTGACGCCGACCACCTCGACGATCGCCATGGGCGTGGTGTCGATCGCCTTCTACGTGTTGTTCACCCTGATCAGCCCCAACCTGCTGACCGCACTGATCGGCGCGGTCGGCCTGATGATCGCGTTCTACTACGGACTGACCGGCTTCGCGTGCGTGTGGTTCTACCGCAAGACGCTGACCTCATCGGCGCGGGACTTCATGATGCGCGGAGTACTGCCACTGGCCGGCGGCCTGATCCTGGCGGCGGTCTTCGTCTACGGCCTGATCCAGTACGCCAAGCCGGACTGGCTTGTCGATGACAGCGGCAACAACGTGACGATCTTCGGCTTCGGCGCCGTCGCGGTGGTCGGTATCGGCGCCCTGGCACTCGGCGTGGTGATGATGGCCATCTGGTGGATCGCCTCGCCGGACTTCTTCCACGGCCTCACGCTGTCTCGGCGCAGTAGTGCCGACCTGATCCTGGAACCGGCAACGGCGGTGGAACCCACCCTGGGCCTGCCCGACTCCGGCGATATGCCCACGATCATCGCGCCCGACCTGTCCAACCTGCCGGCCGGCGAGACCGCGATCAACCCGGAGACCGGCGAGGAATTCACCAGAGCCAAACGCGACTGACTGACGCCTACGGTCGCAGCGTGAAAATCGTTCGATGCCAAGGCTTTTCGACCACCGCGGTGATGTCGCTCATGACATGCTTGATGGTGAGGTACTCCTCGAAGGAGTAGTCGGACATGTCCTTGCCGAATCCTGATGCCCCCAGTCCACCATGCGGCATCTCGCTGATGATCGGGATGTGGTCGTTGATCCAGACGCATCCGGCCTTGATCTCCCGTGACGCCCGCTGCGCTCGGTAGACGTCGCGGGTCCAGGCTGAGGCGGCCAGGCCGTATTCAGTGTCATTGGCCTGCCGTAGCGCATCATCGTCACCGTCGTGCGGGCGAACGGTGAGCACCGGCCCGAAGATCTCGTCGCGATAGGCCTCGGAGTCCTGGGTGACGTCGGCCAGCAGTGTCGGCTGATAGAACGCCCCCGGCAGATCGGGCGCGCCACCACCGGTGACCACGCGGGCACCCTGCCCTGGGGCACGATCGACGATGCCGGCGACCTTCGCGCGGTGGGCAAACGAAATCAGCGGGCCGAGGTCAGTGTCCGGATCGGCCGGATCACCCACGACGAGTTTGCCCATCAGTTCGGCCACCCCGGCGACAAAGTCGTCGTAGAGGTTGCGCGCCACGATCGCGCGGGTGGCCGCCGTGCAGTCCTGTCCGGAATTGATCAGCGCACCGGCCACCGCGCCGTGCACGGCCGCATCGAGATCGGCGTCGTCGAAAACGACGAACGGGGCCTTGCCGCCGAGTTCCAGCTGAGTGCGCCGACCGTGAACCGCGGCTGCCGCCATGACCTTTCGGCCGACGGCGGTCGATCCGGTGAAGGTCACCACATCGACACCGGCGTGCCCGGCCAGCGCGGTGCCCGCGTCGGCGCCGGCCCCGGTGACGACGTTGAACACGCCAGCGGGCAGGCCCGCCTCGGACGCCAGGCGGGCCAGCGTCAGGGTCGTCAACGGGGTGAGTTCGGCGGGCTTGATCACCACCGAGCAGCCGGCCGCCAACGCCGGGATCACCTTCCAGACCGCCATCTGCAGCGGGTAGTTCCACGGCGTGATGGTGCCGACCACACCGACGGCCTCCCGGCGGATCGACGAGGTGTGGTCCGCGGAATACTCCGCAGTGGCCTTGCCCTCGAGGTGGCGGGCCGCGCCGGCGAAGAACGCAATGTTGTCGATGCTGCCGGGCACGTCGAACTCAGTCGCCAAGCGCACCGGCTTGCCGGTCTGGCTGACCTCCTCGGCCACCAACTCGGCGGCGTGGGCATCGACGAGCTCGGCCAGTTTTGCCAGCACGGCGGACCGTTCGGCCGGGGTCGCGGCCGACCAGGCGGGCAGTGCGGCCCGGGCCGAGGCCACCGCCACGTCGACATCGATGGGTGTCGCGAGCGCCATGTCGGCGACAACTGCGCCGGTCGCAGGGTTGATCACCTGATGATGGCTTCCGTCGGTGCGCACCGGCGCACCATCGATCCAGCTACTGGGTCGGCCCGTCGTGGGAATCACCGGGCAACGTTAACCCGACCGATACGCAATTCAGCACTGAATCGGGCGCACAACGCCGGTATCCGTGCATCCAGTTGCTTATAACGACGGATTCCGTGCACAATCAGTCAATGGACGACATGTCCAAGACCATTATCGAGAAGCTCCAGCGCGACGGCCGGCGCTCCTATGCCGGGATCGGCAAGGACGTCGGCCTGTCCGAGGCCGCGGTCCGCCAACGGGTGCAGCGATTGATCGACGCCGGGGTGATGGACATCGTCGCGGTCACCGACCCGATGCAACTGGGGTTCAACCGGCAGGCGATGGTCGGGATCCGTTGCCAGGGCGACACCACCAAGGTCGCCGAGCGGCTCGCGAAAATCGACGCCGTGTCCTACGTGGTACTCACCGCGGGCAACTTCGACGCACTCGTCGAGATCGTCTGCGCCGACGACGCCGAACTCCTGGACCTGCTCAACACCGAAATCCGGGCCATACCGGGCGTGACCTCCACCGAGACGCTCGTCTATCTCAAACTCGTTAAACAACAATACAATTGGGGCACACGATGACCACCACCGAAACCCGGGACCTCACGGCGGAGTTGTCGGCCAAGGCCGACCGCCACCTGTGGGGACACTTCGCCAGACACGGACACGGCATCAGCGCGCCGATCATCTCCCGGGGCGAGGGCTGCTACATCTACGACAGCCATGGCAAGCGGTACTTCGACGGGCTGTCCGGACTGTTCGTGGTTCAGGTCGGCCACGGCCGCGCCGAACTTGCCGAGGCCGCCGCCAAGCAGGCCGAGACCCTGGACTTCTTCCCACTGTGGTCGTACGCCACCCCGCCGGCGATCGAACTGGCCGACCGGCTGGCGCACTACGCCCCCGGAGATCTGAACCGGGTGTTCTTCACCACCGGCGGCGGCGAAGCGGTGGAGAGCGCGTGGAAGCTGGCCAAGCAGTTCTACAAGCTGACCGGAAAACCCGGGAAGTACAAGGTCGTCTCCAGGGCCATTGCCTACCACGGCACTCCGCAGGGCGCACTGGCCATCACCGGGCTCCCCGACTTCAAGGCGCCCTTCGAGCCGCTGACCCCCGGCGGCTTCCGGGTGCCCAACACCAACTTCTACCGCGCCCCGGAGCCGTACAACACCGATATCAAGGCGTGGGGCCGCTACTGCGCCGACCGGATCGCCGAGGCGATCGAGTTCGAGGGTCCTGACACGGTGTGTGCGGTGTTCCTGGAACCGGTGCAGAACGCCGGCGGATGCTTCCCACCGCCGCCCGGCTACTTCGAACGGGTCCGCGAGATCTGCGACGAATACGACGTGCTGCTGGTCTCCGATGAGGTGATCTGCGCCTTCGGCCGCATCGGTTCGATGTTCGCCTGCAACGATTTCGGCTACGTGCCCGACATCATCACCTGCGCCAAGGGCATGAGTTCGGGCTACTCCCCGATCGGCGCGATGATCGCCAGCGACCGACTCTTCGAGCCGTTCAACGATGGCAAGACCACCTTCGGCCACGGCTATACCTTCGGCGGACACCCGGTATCGGCGGCAGTGTCACTGGCCAACCTCGACATCTTCGAACGCGAAGGCATCAACGACCACGTCAAGACCCACGCGCCGATCCTGCGGGCAACCCTCGAGCAACTGCTGGAGCTTCCGATCGTCGGCGACGTCCGGGGCGAGGGCTTCTTCTATGGCATCGAACTGGTCAAGGATAAGAAGACCCGGGAGACCTTCGACGACTCCGAAAGCGAGCGGCTGCTGCGCGGCTTCCTCTCAACCGCACTGTTCGAGGCCGGACTGTATTGCCGCGCCGACGACCGCGGCGATCCGGTCGTGCAGTTGGCGCCGCCACTGATCAGCGGTCCGGCGGAGTTCGACGAGATCTACCAGATCCTGCATCGGGTGCTGGGCGAAGCCAGTCGGCTGCTGTGACTTCGGCTCCGATGAACCCCAAGCCGCCCGTCGATCCGGTCCGGTGGACGCCGCCGCCGGTCGCGCCGCTGCCCGAGTTCGGGCCTGCCGAGCTAACCGTCGTGCCGATGCCGGGTGACGCGCCGGAGGACATCGTCGTCGACGCCGACGGTGCCCTGTGGACCGGACTCGTCGACGGCCGCATCGTGCGGATTGGCCCGGACGGCGCGGTTGCGGTCATTGGACAGACCACCGGCCGACCGCTCGGGATGACGGTGGCCCGCGACGGTCGGCTACTGATCTGCACCAGCCCGGGCGGACTGCTGGCAATGGACCGCACCAGCGGCAATATCGAGGTGCTGGTCGATTCGGTTGACTTCAGGCCGCTGAACTTCTGCTCGAATGTCGTCGAATTACCCGATGGCACAATCTATTTCACCCAGTCCACTGCGAAGTTCACCTACGCCAACTTCAAGGGCGCGATCATCGAGGCGCGCGGCGACGGCGGGCTGTTCAGACGCGACCCCGATGGCACCGTGAGCACCGTGCTCGACCACCTGTATTTCGCCAATGGTCTGACCGCGACCCTCGACGGCACGGCGCTGGTATTCGCGGAAACTCAAGGCCGGCGATTGTCGAAGTACTGGCTGACCGGACCAAAGAACGGAACGGTGACGGTGCTGGCCGAGCATCTGTCGGCCATGCCGGACAACATCTCAACGGGATCGACGGGGTGGATCTGGGTGGCGATGGTGACACCGCGCAATGCGGCCGCCGACGCCCTGGCGCCCCGGATGCCCCTGCTGCGCAAACTGGTGTGGGCATTGCCCGACCGGTTGCAGCCGCAGATCGTCCCGGAGGTCAATGTGATGGCGTTTGATCCCGATACCGGAGCAGCGGTGGCCGGTGTCCGGATGAAGCGCCCGGATTTCGGAGTGGTGACCGGCCTGGTGGAGCACCAGGGCCGGCTGTGGATGAGCAGCATCGGCTTCCCGGCCGTTGCGTCCTGCCCGATCCCGGCCTGACGATCCCGGGCTGACGATCCCGGCCTGACGGCGAGGCTCCCCTGAATCGGTGGCCGAATCGCCTAGCCTGCGAGGCGATGGTGAATATGACCAGGCTGCGGCGCGCTGCCGCTATCACGGCGACCCTCTTGATGATCGGTACGCCGGCCGCGGCGTGGGCCGAGCCCAACTCGGCACCGGATCCCAACAGCTGCCCGTACAAGGTCTCCACTCCACCGGCGGTGGACTCCTCGGAGGTTCCCAAGGCGGGCGATCCGCCGCAGCCGCTGCCGGTGCCGGCCTCGGCAGTCGGCGGGGATGCGCTGAGTGGGTGCGGCGTGATCGTCGCCGCGGGGACCCCGCCGTTGCCCGCCGATGTCTCCGCCGAGGCCTGGCTGGTCGCCGACCTGGACACCGGGGCGGTGATCGCGGCCCGCGATCCCCATGGCCGTCACCGCCCGGCCAGCGTCATCAAGGTGCTCACCGCCATGGTGGCCATCAACGAACTCCCGCTGAACAGGATCGTCGACGGCACCCAGGCCGATGCCAACGTCGAGGGCACCCGGGTCGGCGTGGACGTCGGCGGCCGCTACACCATCAACGACCTCCTGCACGGGCTGATCATGTACTCCGGAAACGATGCCGCACACGCGCTGGCCACCCAACTCGGTGGAATGGATGCGGCACTGGGCAAAATCAACGCCCTGGCCGCCAAGCTTGGTGCCCGCGACACCAGGGTGGCCACGCCGTCGGGCCTCGACGGGCCGGGCATGAGCACCTCCGCCTACGACGTGGGTTTGTTCTTCCGGTACGCGTTCGGCAACCCGATCTTCGCCGACATCGCGGCCACCCGCAGCTACATGTTTCCGGACAACAACGGCCAGCCGCCTTTTGAGATCGAGAACGACAACAAGTTGCTGCTCAATTATCCGGGGGCGATCGGCGGCAAGACCGGCTTCACCGATGACGCCCGTCAGACCTTCGTCGGCGCCGCGAATCGTGACGGACGCCGACTGGTGACCGTGCTGCTCCGCGGCACCCGCGAACCGATTGCGCCGTGGGAGCAGGCCGCGCACCTGCTCGACTACGGGTTCGCCACCGCACCCGGCACGGCAGTCGGGACGCTGATCGAGCCAGACCCGTCGTTGCAGCCGCGCAAGCCCGATTCCGCGCTCAGCGCGGCACCCCTGCTCTCCGTCGACGCCCTGCCGGTACGGATCGGCGTCGCGGTAGTCGGCACCCTGATCGTATTCAGCCTGATTCTGGCGGCCCGGTCGCTGAACCAACGGGTCCAGGCACGCTGACGAGCTCGTCGCCCGCGGGTTCCAAACTTGTCGGTGCATCGAACTAGTGTTCGATATATGGAGATGCTGACCGCTCTGGACGACCTCGAGGCGGCGTGGGAGAAACTGGCCTCGGTGCCGGTCACGACGCTGGGCGCCGGGCAGGTGCTCGCGGTGCTGGACCGGCTCGAGACCCAGCGCCGCCGCCAGCCCGCCATCGAGCACGTCCTGCTGAACTATCTGCAGGCCCAGGCCACCGCCAAGGACATGGGCGCCAAATCCTGGCGGGCGGTACTGGCTCAGCGACTGGGCATCAGCGGACCGGACGCGGGGCGCCGGTTAGCCGAGGCCGCCGTACTCGGACCACGCCGGGCACTTACCGGCGAGCCGCTTGAGCCCCACCTGCCGGCCACCGCCACGGCCCAGGCCCGCGGCGAGATCGGAACCGACCACGTCACGATCATCCGCGACTTCATCGACCACCTACCGGCCGATGTCGACCTGGGCACCCGGACGGCCGCCGAAGCCCAACTCGGCGGGCTCGCCGGCGGGCTGACCCCGGAAGGGCTGCGCAAGCTCGCCCGCCAACTGCTGGGCTACCTCGACTCCGACGGCACCCTCGACGACGAACGCGAGCACGCCCGCCGACGCGGCCTAACGCTCGGGCCTCAGGGCCTGGACGGCATGACCCGGCTCACCGGCTGGATTACTCCCGAACTGCGCGCCACCCTCGATGCGGCGTTCGCCAAACTGGCCGCACCCGGATACTGCAACCCCGAGGACCAGACCCCGTGCCTCGACGGCGTCCCCGCGCAGCACCAGATCGACGCCGACACCCGCAGCCCCGCCCAACGCAGCCACGACGCACTGCAGACCATGTGCCGGTCGATACTGACGTCCGGGACCCTGGGCCAGCACAACGGGCTGCCCGTCACCGTCGTGGCTACCACCACCTTGGCCGAACTCACCGCCGCCGCCGGGCTGGCCCACACCGGCGGCGGAACCCAACTGCCCATTCCGACGCTCATCCGAATGGCCGCCGCCGGCGCTCACCCCTACCTCGCGCTGTTCGACGATCCCCGACAGATCCAGCTCTACTACGGCCGCACCCGACGCACCGCCAGCCCCGGCCAACGGCTGGCCCTGCACGCCCTGGAACGGGGCTGCACCAAACCCGACTGCACCGCCCCACCAAACCGCTGCCAGGTCCACCACGCCGAGCGCGACTGGCAACACGGCGGCAACACCGACATCAACGAACTCACCCTGGCCTGCGGCTGCGACAACCGCCTCGTCAACGACACCCCCACCGGATGGACCACCCGAAAACGCAAGGCCGACAACCGAACCGAATGGATTCCACCGCCATCCCTGGACCGCGGCCAGCATCGCATCAACCACCACCACCACCCCGAAGAACTGCTACGAACCGACGACGACGATCCCGGGTAGCCCAGTTTCCGCACCGCCTTCGGCCGCCCAAGCCGTCGCGAACAGGACCAGCCGCGCGGCCATGTAGGCGAACACCATCAGGCCCAGCACCGGGCCGAAGACCGCGCCGGCCGGGCTGTGCAACACCGCCTGCAGATAGATCGAGCCCACCTGCTTGAACCCCTCAAAGCCGATGGCGGCCAGCAGGCCCGCCCCGGCGCACCGTCGCAGCGGGACCGGATCGTGCGGCAACCGGGCGATCATCACGGTGAACAGCAGCCAGGCCACCAGGATCGACACCACCAGCGACCCCAGCCGCACGGACCCTGCCAGCCGCAGCGCCGAGGTTGCCAGCACGCCGAACCCGATGGTCAGCAGGCTGGCCAGAAAAGCAGCCACCAGGGCGATCACGTCGGACACCTTGGTGTTGAGAAAGCCCGGCGGCGGAAAATGCTGTCCCCACATCTGGCTGAGCGCCGCACGCAGCCGCTGCATCCACAACAGTCCGACGTAGAGCGCGGTGGCCAAGCCGATCACACCGACCGATGTGCGCGAGGCAATGGCAGCGTCCATCAGGCTGATGATCTGTTCGCCGAATTCGCCGGGTACCGCCCCCTTGACCCAGCTGTCGATCTCGGCCAGCCGGTCGGGCCGGCTGGCCAGCACGAAGCCGACCACCGCGAAGCCAACCATCAGCACCGGAAACATCGCGAAGACGGTGAAGTAGGTGATGCCGGCGGCGTAGAAGTCGCCCTGGCTCTGGTCGTAGCGCTGCTGGGCCCGCACCGCATGGTCCAGCCAGGGGTACCGGCGGCGCAGCCGCTCCAGCGCTCGCATCATCGCGCCGGCAGGAAACCCAACCGGTCGTAGACCCGCGCGAGCGTCCGCCCCGCCACCCCGCGCGCCCGGTCGGCACCCTCGTCGAGGACCGCCAGCAATTCCGTCGGGTCGGCGAGTAGGTCCGTCACCCGCCGCTGAATCGGGGTGACGTAGTCGATGACGGCATCGGCGGTATCGGACTTGAGATCCCCGTATCCGCCCCCGGAGTACCCGGTGACCAATGTGGCGATATCGACGCCGGTGACCGCGGACTGAATGGAGAGCAGGTTAGACACTCCGGGCTTGGTCTCCGGATCGAAGCGGATCTCGCGTTCGCTATCGGTGACCGCCGACCGGATCTTCTTCGCCGATACCCTGGGGTCATCGAGCAGGTTGACCAGGCCCGCGTCGGTGGCCGCCGACTTACTCATCTTGGCCGTGGGCTCGGTGAGGTCGTAGATCTTGGCGGTCTGCTTGCCGATCATCACCTCGGGTACCACGAACGTCCCCGGGAAGCGGGCGTTGAATCGCTGGGCAAGGTCGCGGGCGAGTTCGAGGTGCTGACGCTGATCCTCGCCGACAGGAACCAGATCGGTGTCGTAGAGCAGAACGTCGGCGGCCTGCAGCACCGGGTAGGTGAACAGGCCCACAGTCGCGGAGTCGGTGCCCTGCTTGGCCGACTTGTCCTTGAACTGCGTCATCCGCGACGCCTGGCCGAAACCGGTGAAGCACCCCAGTACCCAGGCCAGTTCGGCGTGCGCAGGCACCTGGCTCTGCACGAAGACCGTCGAGCGTGCCGGGTCGATTCCCAATGCCAGGTACTGCGCCGCGGTGAGCATGGTTCGCCGCCGCAGCACCGCCGGGTCTTGCGGCACCGTGATCGCGTGCAGATCCACGACGCAGAAGAATGTCTGGTAGTCCTCCTGCAGGGGCACCCACTGCTTCACCGCGCCCAGGGCATTGCCCAGATGCAGGGAGTCGGCGGTGGGCTGGACGCCGGAGAGGACGACGCGGCGGGTCGGAGCGCTCATGATCGGTTAATCCTGTCACGGCGTTGCCGGCTGCTAGCGTTTGCCACATGCGACGACGACTCCTTGCGCTGACCGCACTCCTCGCGGCGATGATCCTGGTGGCCGGATGCTCGAACGGCGGCGGCGGCGGTGGCGACAAGCGACCGGCGTCGGCCGCAGTCGTGGTGGTCTCCGGCGGCGACGCCACCAGCCCCTTCACCACGCCGGACGCGGCGTGCGCCACCGGACTGGCTGCGGGTAACACCGACACCGCCATCCGCGAGTTCCTGCTTTCCAAGAAGTACACCGTCTACACCTCCCCGGCGATGGCCGGCCGCGGCCAGGTTGTCGACCAAACCGGTTTCGGGGCGTTCGGCGTGTGTCCGGTCACCCTGCCGGAGAACATGACGGTCAACTCCACCGGCAGCATCGACACCGCAGGCGAGCATCTGGCCAGATTCATCAACTGGCTCAGCACTGAAAAGGGCGTGACCGAGGTCGATTTCGTGGCGCACTCGATGGGCGGACTGTATTCGCGCGCGGCTATCCGGGTGCTGGCCACCACCGGGAGCAAGGTCAAAGTCCGCTCGCTGACCACCATCGGCACGCCATGGCAGGGCTCCTATATCGGCGACTTCGCCAACGACGTGGTGACGCTCAACGACTGTCTCGGAGACGCGTTCTGCCAGACCGCGATGAAGGACGGCAAGGCCGAGGCCAAACGCACCGTGTCGGGCTCGGGCCGCGAGGTCAGCCAGCCCTTCCTGATGGGCCCGGGCGGCTGGAACGAATTCCAGTCCGGTGTGCTCGACAGCATCCCGGTGGTGCTCATCGCCGGCAGCAAGTTCGCCAAGGAAGGTCAGGTCAATCCCGCGGTATGGCCTAATGACGGCATCGTGGCGTTGCAGAGTGCGCTGGCCAAGAGCATCAGCGACCCGATCCTGCCGCACCGGCGCTGCCACATCTTCGACGACACCCATTCGATATTCGTCTCCAACGCCGCCGGCCTGGACTGGAATACCGCCCTGACATGGAATCCCGCGGCGCTGGAAGTGGTGCACCAAGCCATCGAGAATGCCCCGACGGCAATGACCACGGCCAACCGGGAAGGCTGCCCGGCTTAGCTGAGGATTCCGCCGGGCGAGAGCAGTCCCATCGCGGAGTCGACCACACGATCGAGGTCCGTTCCCAACGATCCGCTCGACCACTCCCGGGCCATCTCCGATAGTGCGCCGACGTAGATGGCGGCCTCGACCTCGCGTGTCAACGGATCGTCGTCCCGCCCGCTGCGCCGTCGGTCGGTGATGATCATCCTGCGTAGCTGACGTTTTGCCGCCGCGCGGCGGGCCGTGAATACCGAATTGCCGCCTGCTCCGGCGAACAGAACCTTGCCCCGGCGAGGGTCGGCCGCGGTGAATTCAAGGACCGCCCGGATGCCGGCCCGCCAACGGGCACCGCTGTCGTCGGACATCTCCCTCGTTGCTGCGGCAAGGACTGTGCCCAACTCGGTGACGATCTCGTCGTACACCGCACTCAGCAACTCATTGATGTCAGCGAAGTTTTCGTAGAAGTAGCGGGAGTTCAACGCCGCGGCCCGGCAGACCGATCGAACCGATACCGCGGCTTCACCGCCTTCGCCGAACAACTCGTAGGCCCCGCGAACAAGTGATCTCCGCCGCGCGGCTCGTCGGTCCGACGGTGAGACACCTGCCCAACCGGATGCTGGCCGACTCACTGCACCCCCAGATTCCCTCTAGATCCCCCGGATCTAAAAACGTCATATTTGTTATACCCCGGTCCGGTCGGTGGTTGCCAAAGGTGCTCGGCCGACCGAGTCGACACGGGACGCAAGCTGAGCGCTCCGGACTCGATCTGCAGGTTTCCAACCGGCCTCACTGTCGGCTGCAAATCCTGTCCCAGACTGCCACTTTGCCATCGTCAACGACTCTGGGTGGTTCGCACCCGCCATTCCGGCCTGCTAACGCCCCTCAGGACTTTGACAGCAAGATTTCAGCAAAACCGTGTGTTAACTTCTGGTCACAGCCGTAACCAAAGTATGTGACGAGGGGCATCTCATGTCGTTAACTGCAGCAGCATCCATCGGACGAGTCGGCGCTTTGGCCATTGCCCTGGGCATCGGTGGCGCGGTGGCAGCACCCTGCGTAGCCCTGGCCGAGGACACCTCATCGGCGGCGACGGCAGACTCGACCGGGACCCAATCAAGTGAGACCCAATCAAGTGGGGCCCAATCAAGTGGGAACCCTTCAGCGACTACCGCCCGGGCACGCACTGACGCCGCGCCGAACAACCGAGCGGTGCGGGCGCGGGGTAAATCGGACACGGCCGCCGCGCAACGCACCACCGCGAAGCGCACGATGGTGGATTCGAACCGGGAGACGCCGGAACCGGATCTGAGCCGAATCGTCGACACGGCACCCTCGGCCCCCGCCGGCCCGGCACCCACAGCCCCCGTCGGCCCAGCCCCCGTCGGCCCAGCCCCCGCTGGCCCGGCCCCCGCCGCACCGGCGGTCCAGGCCCAACCACAGCCCGTCGCGGCCACAGCGGTCGCTTCCGCTCTCCCGTCGGTTCTGACCCCGAGTCCCTCGGGGAAGAGCACCGGCACACCGGCTCGTCCGCTCGATTTCATCACCGCGGCACTGTCATTGGTTAGCAGGGAGATCGACCGGCTGCTCTTCAACAAGACGCCGTCGGCGAATCCCGTGCTGAACAGTCAGACGAATCCCGTTATCACCGGATCGATCGGCGGGTCCGATCCCAACGGTGACCCGCTCGCCTACACGGTGACTCAAGCTCCCGCACACGGCACCGTCGTGGTGGATTCTTCCGGAAACTTCGTCTACACCGCGAATGCCGATCTGGCCGCGACCGGCGGTGCGGATACGTTCGCGTTTGCGGTTCGCGACACGGGCTTCCACCTCAATTTCTGGACCCCCACCACGATTTCCGTGCCAGTGACGCTCAACGTGCTGGTTCCGCAGGGCGACCGTCAGGTACTGGCTTCACGCACCGCCAGTGCGGCGGCCACCGCGACAACGACGGCGGGCACCGGCACGGTGGCCTACAGCGTCGGCGACAACTGGGGCGCCGGCTTCGTCGGCAAGATGGATGTGACGGCCGGCCAGGGCGGCCTCAATACCTGGACGGTCAATTTCACCACCCCCGCGCAGATCACCAACCTCTGGAACGGCGTCATCACCAGCCACATCGGCGACACCTACGTGGTGACTAACGCTCCGTGGAATGGAAAGCTCGCCTCTGGTCAGAGCGCGTCGTTCGGTTTCCAGGCCACCACAGGTGCGGCCGGGTCGGCGGTCACCGGCCTGCAACTCAATGGCGTTGCGAACGGCACAACGCCGACGGTGACGCCGCCGGGTGTCTCAGTGGCCAATGTGACAGTGGCTGAACCATCGGCCTCCGGAACCGCGCAAGCCGCCTTCACAGTCAGCCTGTCCAAAGCATCGACCACCCCGGTCACCATCGGCTACACCACCGCCAACGGCACCGCGACCGCCGGAACCGACTACACCCCGACCACCGGCACCCTGACCTTCGCACCGGGGGTCACCTCACAGAAGATCAACGTGTCCATCCTGGCCGACACCACCGTCGAAACCGCAGAAACCTTCACCGTCACACTGTCCAAACCCACCGGCGCGATCATCACCACAGCCACCGCCACCGCCACCATCACCAACACCACCACAACGCCGACGGTGACGCCGCCGGGTGTCTCAGTGGCCAATGTGACAGTGGCTGAACCATCGGCCTCCGGAACCGCCCAAGCCGCCTTCACAGTCAGCCTGTCCAAAGCATCGACCACCCCGGTCACCATCGGCTACACCACCGCCAACGGCACCGCGACCGCCGGAACCGACTACACCCCGACCACCGGCACCCTGACCTTCGCACCGGGGGTCACCTCACAGAAGATCAACGTGCCCATCCTGGCCGACACCACCGTCGAAACCGCAGAAACCTTCACCGTCACGCTGTCCAAACCCACCGGCGCGACCATCACCACAGCCACCGCCACCGCCACCATCACCAACACCGCGGTCACCCCGGTCACCAGCACCGGCACCACCTACAACATCACCGCGACCGGACCCGATATCGCCGGCTTCAACCCCGCAAAGGACAAACTCAACCTCGGGGACGTCTCGGTGCACAACTTCATCGTCGTCGACACGCCGGAAGGAGTTGGGTTCCGCAGTCCCTGGACCGGTGAAACCGCAGTCCTGCAGGGCGTTTCGCTGGGGCAACTGACCGTCGACAACTTTGCCCCGATCATCAATGACCATCTGCGCCAGGATCTTTCCGGCGCGCTGGCCTGGGAGCGCGGCATCACGGCCGCACCGAACACGGTCTATGCCCGCTCCCACGAGGTGGGGCAGGTCAACACGGTGGCGTTCAACCCGGCAACCGACGTCGTCGACTTCCGCTACTACGGCACCCGCGAACAGATCTATATGTCTGACAGCCCAGACGGCGTCATCATCGGCAATGCCGGCACCGGTCAGGCGCTAATCCTCAAGGGCGTAACCAAGAGCCAGTTGACCGCGACGAACTTCGTCTTCCACTTCGCCCAGGCGCGCGAGGACTCGCTGTACAAACAACTCGACTTCGCCTCGATTCCGGACTCACAGATCAAGCCCCAGGGTGTGCCGATGGCCGGCACCACCGTCTGGCCCACCGCCGCCGGCAATGGCACACCACCGGCCGGCCAGACCGGAACCACCACCGTCATCGCCTGGAAATACGGCACCAACACCCCACTGACATTCGACCCGAGTAAAGACAAACTCGACTTCGGCTGGTTCAAAGCGCCGGATTTCGACGTCACCGACACAACCGGCTCCACCAAGATCACGATCGTCGGTAACAACCAGACTTACACATTGACCGGGGTCACCCTTGGCCAACTGCAGACCGGCAACATCATCGCTCTCGACAGCGGGGCTCGCACCAAGTGGCAGAACCTCATCTTCAGTGCAACGCCGACGACGGCGCTGCCGAGCCTGTCAGTGGGTGACCGAAGCATCGCCGAAGGCAACACCGGTACGTCTGCGATGAACTTCGCGGTACTGCTGTCCAAGGCCGCCGCCAACACGGTAACTGTCGGCTACACCACCAGCAACGACACCGCGACCGCCGGTGACTTCACACCGACGGTCGGCACACTGAGCTTCGCGCCGGGCGAGACCAGCAAGATCGTCAGCGTCGCCATCAGCGGCGATACGATGTACGAGCTCAACGAGCAGTTCACGTTGAATCTTTCCAATGCAACAAACGCCACCATCGCCGACACCGCCGCTATCGGCATCATCACCAACGACGACATCAACCCCGCGCCGGCCACTCCGCCGAAGGTCTCGATCGCCGATCTCGCCGTGACCGAGGGCAACGGCGAGCACTCCCACTTCATGTTCACCGCGACCCTGGACAAGGCCTCAGCCACCCCGGTAAGCGTGGGCTACGCGACCTCAAACGGCACCGCGACCGCCGGTGTGGATTACACCGCCGAGTCCGGCACCATCACCTTCTCCCCGGGCGTAACCACCCAGACCGTGCACGTCGGCGTTATCGGCGACACCGCCGTGGAGCCGAGCGAGACCTTCACCGTGACGTTGTCGGCCCCGTCGGGGGTCACCATCGCCAAAGGCACCGCGGTCGGAACCATCACCAACGATGACGTGGCCGTCGTCGTCACGCCCCCGACGGTGTCAGTCGCCGATACCAGCGTGACCGAGGGTGGTACCGGGACGTCGAATCTGGTGTTCACCGCGACGCTGTCGAAAGTCTCGGCCACCACGGTCACGGTCCGGTATGCGACGTCCAACGGCACCGCCACGGCGGGCCAGGACTACACCGCGGGTTCGGGCACGCTCACCTTCGCACCGGGAGTGATTTCGCAGACTGTCACCGTCGCAGTCACCGGTGACGCGACCGTCGAACCGACCGAGACGTTCACGGTGACGTTGTCCACTCCGTCGGGTGCCACCCTCGCCCGGGCCACCGCGACTGCCACGATCATCACCGATGACATCGCGCCGTCGACGAACGGCACCACAGCGCAATGGGGCAATGCCTTCTTCGCGCCGTACGTGGACATGGCCGGTTGGCCGGTGCCGGATCTGCTGGCGCTGTCTAAGGCCACCGGCGCCTCGCTGCTGACGCTCGGCTTCCTGCAGGCGGATCCGGCCGGGAACCCCTCGTGGGGCGGCTACACCGTGCTGGAACCGAACTCGACCAATGAGCAGGCGGTGGCGATCAACGCCTCGATCGCGAAGTTCCGTGCCGCCGGCGGCGACGTGATGATCTCGCTAGGCGGAGTGGCCGGCACTAGCGTCGCCCAGTCCTATGCCGCGAGGGGACTCAGCGCCCAGGCCCTGGCGAACGCCTACGCCGGCGTCGTCGACACCTACGGCGTGACCCACCTCGACTTCGATGTCGAGGGCGCGGCGATCGCCGACACGGCCTCGATAACCCTGATGAGCAACGCCCTGAAACTGCTCCAGCAATCACGGCCTCAGGTGAAGATCTGGTACACGCTGCCGGTGCTGCCCCAGGGTCTGACCGCCGACGGCCTCAACGTTGTGCAGGCGGCGCTGACGGCCGGGGTGAAACTGGACGGCGTCAACGTCATGGCGATGGACTACGGCGAGGGGCCCGCGCCCACTAGCGGTCCGAATGCTCAGACGATGGGCACCTATGCGATCAGGTCGGCCGAGTCGACCTACAGCCAGCTGTCATCGCTGTACGCCAAGAACGGCCAGACCTTCACCTGGAAACAGATCGGCGTCACCCCGATGATCGGGGTCAACGACATCACCAGCGAGGTGTTCACCGTCACCGACGCGCAGGCACTGCAGGCCTTCGCCACCTCCAAGGGCCTCGGCATGCTCTCGTTCTGGTCACTCGACCGCGACAATCCGGGTCCGCTCGGGCAGCTCAGCAACTACGCCTCCGGAACCTCCAGTCCGGCCGGTAGTTTCAGCGCCGCCTTCAACAAGCACGGCACCATCAATGTCGTCAACTACACCGGCACCGCGATCACACCTACGATCACACCGGGGTTGAGCATCTCCGACGCCTCCGCCACCGAGCCGGGATCAGGCGGTATCGCACCGGGCTTCCTGCGCACCTCGGGCAACCAGATCATCGACTCGCAAGGCAAGACCGTCCAGATCTCCGGAGTCAACTGGTTCGGCATGGAGTCCACCACTCAGGCCCCGCACGGTCTGTGGACACGCAGTTATAAGGAGATGGTCGATGAGATGGCCGGATTGGGGTTCAACACCATCCGGCTGCCGTACTCCAGCGAGCTGCTGCACACCACCGCAGCGCCCAATGGCATCGACTTCTCCAAAAATGCTGACCTGCAAGGCCTTTCGGGTCTTCAGATAATGGATGCGATCATCGCCTACGCCGGACAGAAGGGGATGCGGGTGATCCTCGATCATCACCGCAGCGGCGCCGGCGCGGGAACATCCGAAAACGGCCTGTGGTACGACAGCGCGTATACCGAGGACGCATGGGTGGCCGATTGGGAGACCCTGGCCAACCGTTACAAGACCAACTCCACGGTGATCGGCTTCGACCTGCACAACGAACCGCACAACGGCACCTGGGGCGGTGGCGGTGCCACCGACTGGGCCCGTGCGGCCGAGCGGGCCGGCAACGCCGCACTCGCGGTCAACTCCAACCTGCTGATGTTCGTCGAGGGCGTCGGGTCCTACCAGGGCCAGAACTACTGGTGGGGCGGCAACCTGATGGGGGTCAAGGACCGCCCGATCGTGTTCAACGTTGCCAACCGGCTCGTCTACTCACCGCACGACTACCCCAACTCGGTCTTCCCCCAGACCTGGTTCCAGACCGCCGACTTCGGCGCCGGCCTGCCGGGTGTTTTCCGCAAGGCGTGGGGTTACATCTACGAGGAGAACATCGCCCCCATCTACATCGGCGAGTTCGGCACTAAACTCGTCGACCCGAAGGACGCCGTCTGGCTCGAGGCGATCACCTCCTACATCTCCGGGGACCTGGACAACAACGGCACCAACGACATCCCCGCCGGCAACCAGGACATCAGCTGGACCTATTGGTCGTGGAATCCGAACTCCGGAGACACCGGCGGCATCCTGGCCGACGACTGGAGAACCGTCAACCAGAACAAGATGGCGTACCTGAAACCGGTCCAGTTCACCGCGGCAGGCGGAAGCTCACTGGCCGCCTTCACGGTGTCGCTGAGCTCGGCCTCGACGAGTGCGGTAACGGTTGCCTACACCACCTCCAACGGCACGGCGACCGCCGGCAGCGACTACATCGCCACCTCGGGCACGCTCACCTTCGCACCGGGCGAGACCAGTAGGACCGTCGCGATCATCGTCAACGGTGACACCACGGCCGAGGCCAAGGAGACCTTCACCGTCACCCTGTCCAACCCGTCGGGAGCGACGCTGACCGACGCCTCAGGCACCGGATCCATCACCGACCCGACGACCATCCCGACACCCCCGGTCACGCCGGTCACGCCGGTCACGCCGGTGGCACTGCCGAAGGTCTCTATCGCCGATCTTGCGGTGAAGGAGGCCAACGGCACGCACGCCCATTTCATGTTCACCGCGACTCTGGATAAGGCCTCAGCTACTGCAGTCAGCGTGGGCTACGCGACCGCCAACGGCACCGCCACCGCGGGTGTGGACTACACCGCAGCCGCCGGCACCATCTCCTTCGCCCCCGGGGTCACCACCCAGCAGGTCCATGTCGACATCCTCGGTGATACCACCGTCGAACCCGACGAAACCTTCTCCGTGACGCTGTCGAACCCCTCGGGGGTCAGCATCGCCCGCGCCACCGCGATCGGGAGCATCCTCAACGACGACCTCGTCGCGGTGACCCCGACGCCGCCGACCACCGGGGCAAACTACGTCGACATCATGACGTACGGCATGTTCCACAGCAGCGATCACACCGGCATGGACGCCCTGGTAGGCGGGCGGACCGCCATCACGACCGAAGCCGTGGTCGCCTACAACGATCTTCGGCGGTTCGCCGGCCTGGCGCCGACAACGATCGAGAACGTCGGCCGGTGGGCCTTCGCCAACAGCATGACCAACAACGCGCAAGCGTCGGGCAACGACCTGCAGGGCGTTGGGCTGTACTACGCGATGCAGGGCGCCAAGGTCGGCTGGATCGCCGACGCCAAGTACACCCCCCAGATCGTCGCCGATATCGAACGCACCGCCCGACTGGGAACAGCCGATCAGGTCATGGCGATGGTCGCCCTATACGGTCATGCCGGCTATGCCAAATACCTGACGGACAACGGCTACCAAACGGCCTTCATCAACACCTTGAAGATGGAGCCGCACTACGGCGGCTGGATGCATGGTCGAACGCACGGCGTACTCCTCATCGACGGCGCGGCCACCGCCCACGATGTCAACCACCTCACCATTCTCAGCCACGACCAGATGCGGCCATTCATGAACGACACCTTTGACTACCCGCAGTGGCCGGCGCTGAATGTCTCGAACAAGCGGGTGATCGAGTACTTCCAGAGCATGGTGACCCTCGGTAATCCCTTGGGAGACAACTCGACCAGCGCTGGCAGCAACACCGGTACCGTTTCGCTCTGACCTCAGTCGAGGGCCCTGTCGAGGTGTTCTGCCAGCGTGGCGAGGAACTGCTCGGTGGTCTGCCACGGCTGATCCGGGCTGATCAGGATGGCGAGATCCTTCGTCATCTGGCCACCCTCGACGGTCTGGATGACGACGTCCTCGAGTGTCTCGGCGAACTCGATCACCTCGGGAGTGTTGTCGAGCTTGCCGCGGTGCTCCAACCCACGGGTCCAGGCGAAGATCGACGCGATCGGGTTTGTCGACGTCGCCTTGCCCTGCTGATGCTGGCGGTAATGCCGGGTGACGGTGCCGTGCGCCGCCTCGGCCTCGACGGTCTTGCCGTCCGGGGTCATCAGCACCGAGGTCATCAGGCCGAGTGAACCGTAACCCTGCGCGACGATGTCGGACTCGACGTCGCCGTCGTAGTTCTTGCATGCCCAGACGTAACCGCCCTCCCACTTCAGACAGGAGGCCACCATGTCGTCGATGAGGCGGTGTTCGTAGGTGAGTCCGCGGGAGTCGAACTCGGCCTTGTAGTCCTCTTCGAAGATGCGCTGGAACTCGTCCTTGAACATGCCGTCGTAGGCCTTCAGGATGGTGTTCTTTGTCGACAGGTACACCGGATAGTTCTGCTCGAGGGCGTAGCTGAACGTCGAGTGGGCGAAGTCCTGGATGGACTTCTTGAAGTTGTACATCCCCATCACGACACCGCCGTCCTCCGGGATGCGCACCACCTCGTGCACCATCGGCTCGCTGCCGTCCTCCGGCGTGAAGGTCAACGTCACCGTGCCGGGCCGGTCGACTTTGAAGTTCGTGGCCCGGTACTGGTCGCCGAAGGCGTGCCGGCCGATGATGATCGGTTTGGTCCAGCCCGGGACCAGACGTGGCACGTTCGAGATGACGATCGGCGCGCGGAAGATCGTCCCGCCCAAAATGTTGCGGATAGTTCCGTTCGGCGACAGCCACATCTTCTTGAGCTTGAACTCCTCGACGCGAGCCTCATCGGGGGTGATGGTGGCGCACTTGACGCCGACACCGTGTTTGAGGATGGCTTCCGCCGAGTCGATGGTGACCTGATCATCGGTGGCGTCCCGGTGCTCCATGCCGAGGTCGTAATAATCCAGGTCGACGTCGAGGTGCGGCAGGATCAGGGTGTCCTTGATCAGCTTCCAGATGATCCGGGTCATCTCGTCGCCATCGAGCTCGACGACGGTGCCCTTGACCTTGATCTTCCCGCCGGTCTTGCGTCCGCTCGGCATGTGAGTCGCCCATCCTCCTCGGCCCCGGCGAGCACGCGCTCGCTTCAGGGAACATTACAAGGGCTGGGCGGAACCCCGCGCCCCGACCGACTGGCCAGCCCCGACCGACGTGCGATACGATTCGGGCCGGTCATGAGTGCCAGCGTCAAGCCCCGGCTTGCTGGCCGGCAACCCTCCAACCGCGGTGGGGTGCCCTGGGTGATGACCAGGTTGGACAGCCACACAGGCTGCACAGCAAGCGCGGGCCCGCCATGACGGGCCCCACGGTAGATAGGGATAGCTACGTCATGAGCAATCTGAAGGCGTCATGAGCACATCAGAAACAGAGTGGTCGTTCGAGACCAAACAGATCCATGCCGGACAGACGGCGGACGCCGGAACGCATGCCCGCGCCCTTCCGATCTACCAGACGACGTCCTACACCTTCGACAGCACCGACCACGCCGCGGCATTGTTCGGGCTGGCCGAGCCGGGCAACATCTACACCCGGCTGATGAACCCCACCACCGATGTCGTCGAGCAGCGGATCGCCGCACTCGAGGGCGGAGTGGCGGGTTTGTTCCTGGCGTCGGGTCAGGCCGCAGAGACCTTCGCGATCCTCAATATCGCCGGCACCGGTGACCACATCGTGTCCAGTCCCCGGCTCTACGGCGGCACCTACAACCTCTTCCACTACACGCTGCCCAAGTTGGGCATCGAGACCACATTTGTCGACGACCCCGATGACCTGGACTGCTGGCAGGCTGCGGTGCGGCCGAACACCAAGGCCTTCTACGGCGAAACCATCTCCAACCCGAAGATCGACATCCTCGACACACCTGGTGTGTCGAAGGTCGCCCACGCCAACGGGGTGCCGCTGATCGTCGATAACACCATCGCCACCCCGTACCTGATCCAGCCGATCTCCCAGGGCGCGGACATCGTGGTGCATTCGGCCACCAAGTACCTCGGCGGCCACGGCACCGCGATCGCCGGAGTGATCGTCGACAGCGGCAACTTCGACTGGACCAGTGGGCGGTTCCCAGGGTTTACCGAACCCGACCCCAGCTATCACGGCGTGGTCTTCGCCGACCTGGGTGCACCGGCCTTCGCACTCAAAGCCCGGGTACAACTGTTGCGCGATCTGGGATCGGCCGCAGCGCCGTTCAACGCCTTTCTGATCGCCCAGGGCCTGGAGACGCTAAGCCTGCGCATGGAACGCCATGTGGCCAACGCCAGGCGGGTCGCCGAGTTCCTCGACGGCCGCGACGACGTCACCGCGGTCAACTACGCCGGATTGCCCGGCTCACCGTGGCACGAACGAGCAACGAAACTGGCACCCCGGGGAACCGGCGCGGTACTGAGCTTCGAGTTAGCCGGTGGTGTCGGCGCCGGAAAGGCGTTCGTTGACGCACTGCGACTGCACAGCCACGTCGCCAATATCGGTGACGTACGATCGCTCGTCATCCATCCGGCCTCAACCACCCATCAGCAACTCTCCGCCGCTGAACAACTCGCCAGTGGGGTCACGCCCGGGCTGGTGCGACTGGCCGTCGGCCTGGAAGGTATCGACGACATCATTGCCGACCTCGAGTGCGGCTTCACGGCTGCGGCGGGCCGTTGAGGGACCCTGACGTGACTCTCTCCGATGAGCGTCTGCACTCCGCGGAACTACCGGCCGACGGCGAAATCGGCATCGTCGATATCGGCGCGTTTACCTGCGAGAACGGCACGGTGATCGACGACGTCGCGATCGCGGTGCAGCGCTGGGGCGAGTTGTCCCCCAACCGCGACAACGTCGTCGTGGTGCTGCACGCTCTGACTGGAGACTCCAACGTGCCGGGCTGGTGGAACGGTGTCACCGGGCCGGGCGCACCGATCGATACCGACCGCTGGTGTGCCATCGCGACCAACGTCCTGGGTGGCTGCCGCGGCTCCACCGGACCCAGCACAGTGGCACCGGACGGAAAGCCCTGGGGCTCAAGGTTTCCGGCCGTCACCGTGCGCGATCAGGTCGATGCCGACATCGCTGCACTGGCCGCCCTCGGCATCACCGAGGTGGCCGCAGTCGTCGGCGGCTCGATGGGCGGAGCGCGCGCACTGGAGTGGATGATCGGCCACCCCCAGCGGGTGCGGTCCGCACTGGTCCTGGCCGTCGGTGCGCGGGCGACGGCCGATCAGATCGGCACCCAGAGTTCGCAGATCGCGGCGATCACCTCGGACCCGAACTGGCAGGGCGGCGACTATTACGGCACGGGCCGGTCCCCGGACAGCGGAATGGCGCTGGCACGACGCTTCGCCCATCTGACCTACCGCGGCGAACTGGATCTTGATACCCGGTTCGGCAACGACGCCCAGGACGACGAAGTTCCGCTGTCCGGCGGCCGCTACGCGGTGCAGAGCTACCTGGAGTACCAGGGCGCCAAGCTCGTCGACCGTTTCGACGCCGGCAGTTACGTGACCCTGACCGAGACGCTGTCCAGTCACGACGTGGGCCGCGGTCGCGGCGGCATCGACACCGCGCTGCGGTCGTGCGAGGTCCCGGTCGTGGTCGGCGGGATCACCTCCGACCGGCTCTATCCGCTGCGACTGCAAGAAGAACTCGCCGCCCTGTTGCCGGGTTCGACCGGCCTGAGAGTGGTCGAGTCGATCTACGGGCACGACGGCTTCCTGCTCGAGACCGAGGCTGTCGGCGACTTGATCCGGGAGACCCTCGCGCTGGCAGAGCCGCCCCGGTGAGCGATCCGCGGCGGGAACGCTCGCTGTCCTTCGGTTCCGAGGCTGCCGCCTACGAGCGGGGACGGCCCTCGTATCCGCCCGAGGCCGTCGACTGGCTCCTGGCGCCCACCGACAGCTTCAGGGCCCGCGAGGTCCTCGACCTGGGCGCCGGAACCGGCAAGCTGACCACCCGGCTGGTCGAGCGGGGCCTGAGCGTCACCGCCGTCGATCCCATCGCCGAGATGCTGGACATGCTGCGAGGCGCTCTGCCGGATACGCCGGCCCTACTCGGCTCTGCCGAACAGATCCCGTTGCCGGACAACGCCGTTGACGCGGTCCTGGTGGCGCAGGCCTGGCACTGGTTCGACCCTGAGCGAGCAACCGCCGAGATCATTC
>Ga0247832_1000621_pt1 | contig 72118 bp, 69 predicted proteins | sample LaCruzMarch2015__10_FD_192407 | JGI IMG/M metagenome (GOLD analysis project Ga0247832, IMG submission 192407) | Freshwater microbial communities from meromictic Lake La Cruz, Castile-La Mancha, Spain - LaCruzMarch2015_4m | ecosystem: Environmental > Aquatic > Freshwater > Lake | place: Spain... | reverse complement strand
CCCACCGAGAGCGCGTAGCGAGCTTCCGCACCGTTGGACATACGAACCGGGTTCCCCGATTCGTCGACCACGACCGCAGCCGGACGCAGATCGTTCGACCGAGAGGACGAGCGCCAATCCACGATGACCTTGTTTGGAATGCCCGTGACGTCGTTGATCTCCTCTTTCATGGAGATGCCCTCGACCACGTCTTCCAAGCGCACGCGACCGCCGACTTCGGTGATGATCGGGATGGTGAAAGGATCCCAATCCGCCAAGCGCACGCCGCGCTCAGTGTTTTGGCCTTCGTCCACCTTCAGGCGCGCACCGTAAGGCAGCTTGAAGCTTTGACGCTCCTTGCCGTCGGCGTCGACCACCGCGACCAACATGTTCCGGCCCATGACGACCAGTTCGCCGTCGGCGTTCTTGACGGTGTTGCGGTTCGCGAACTTAACCGAGCCATCATACGCGGACTCGATGAAGCTTTGCTCCGCAACCTGCGCTGCGCCGCCGATGTGGAACGTCCGCATGGTGAGCTGTGTGCCTGGCTCGCCGATCGATTGCGCGGCAATGACGCCAACCGCTTCGCCGACATTGACGCGTGTGCCGCGCGCCAGATCCCGGCCGTAGCACGAGCCGCAAATGCCGCCGCGCGTTTCGCACGTTAACGGCGAACGGGCTTTCACCACGTCCACGCCGGCTTCTTCGATCGCCGCGACCAGATCTTCGTCCATATAGGCGTCGACTGGTGCGATGACTCCGCCGGTCGATGGATGGCGGATTTCCTCCACCACGACGCGGCCGAGCAAACGCTGACCGATCGAGACTTCGACATTGGCGCCGTCGACCACAGCACGGAATTCCATGCCGTTGGACGTGCCGCAATCTTCCTCGATGACGATGCAGTCCTGCGCGACGTCGACCAGACGGCGGGTCAGATAACCGGAGTTCGCGGTCTTCAACGCCGTGTCGGCCAGCCCCTTACGGGCGCCGTGCGTGGAGTTGAAGTATTCCAGAACCGTAAGGCCTTCCTTGAAGTTCGAGATAATCGGCGTCTCAATGATCTCGCCAGAAGGCTTGGCCATCAGGCCGCGCATACCGGCCAGCTGCTTCATCTGGTTCTTCGAACCACGCGCGCCCGAGTGCGCCATCATATAGATGGAGTTCGGATCGCCCTGGCGGCCATCGGCGACTTTCACCGTCGAACGCGACGTTTCTTCCATCATCGCGTCGGCGACTTTGTCGGTGCACTTCGACCAAGCGTCGATGACCTTGTTGTACTTTTCGCCGCGCGTGATGAGACCATCCGCCCACTGCTTTTCGTACTCGTCGGCCAGAGACTTCGTTTCAGCGACCAGCTTCGCCTTCGCGTCCGGCACGATCATATCGTCCATGCCGAAGGAGATGCCGGCCTTCGCCGCTTCGCGGAAGCCGAGTTGCATAATCTTATCGCAGAAGATCACGGTCGCCTTCTGACCGCAGTGGCGATAGACGAGGTCGATCAAATCGCCCACGGCTTTTTTGGTCATCAAGCGCGCGATTGCATCATACGAAATCTTCGGGTGACGCGGCAGGAATTCCGCAATCTTCATCCGGCCTGGAGTCGTCTCCACCGTCGTCACGACGGTGCGGCCGTGTTCATCAATGTTCGTAAAGCGTCCGCGGATCTTCGTGTGCAGCGTGACGGCGCCGGCCTCGAGCGCGGCCTCAATCTCACCGATCGTGCCGAACGGAGAGTTTTCGCCGATCTCGCCCTCTTTCACGATGGAAAGATAATAAAGGCCCAAAACGATATCCTGCGACGGCACGATGATCGGACGGCCGTTGGCGGGGCTGAGGATGTTGTTGGTCGACATCATCAACACGCGTGCTTCCAATTGCGCTTCAATCGACAGCGGAACGTGCACGGCCATTTGGTCGCCGTCGAAATCGGCGTTGAACGCGGCGCAAACCAGCGGGTGGAGCTGGATCGCCTTGCCTTCGATGAGTTTCGGCTCGAACGCTTGGATGCCCAAACGGTGGAGCGTCGGCGCGCGGTTCAACAAAATCGGGTGTTCGCGAATGACTTCGTCGAGCACGTCCCAGACTTCTGGCCGTTCTTTTTCGACCATCTTCTTGGATTGCTTGACGGTGCCAGACAATTGTTTGGCGTCGAGGCGCGCATAGATGAACGGCTTGAAGAGCTCGAGCGCCATCTTCTTTGGCAGGCCGCACTCTTGCAGCTTCAGATCCGGACCAACGACGATCACCGAACGGCCAGAATAATCGACGCGCTTGCCAAGCAAGTTTTGACGGAAGCGGCCTTGCTTGCCCTTCAGCATATCCGCGAGCGACTTCAGCGGACGCTTATTGGCGCCCGTGATTACGCGGCCGCGGCGGCCGTTGTCGAACAATGCGTCGACCGATTCTTGCAGCATCCGCTTTTCGTTGCGGATGATGATGTCCGGCGCGCGCAATTCAATCAAACGCTTCAGACGGTTGTTCCGGTTGATGACGCGGCGATAAAGATCGTTCAGATCCGACGTCGCGAAGCGGCCGCCGTCCAGCGGCACGAGCGGACGCAGTTCCGGCGGTATCACCGGTACGACCGTGAGGATCATCCATTCCGGCCGATTGCCCGAGCGCAGGAACGATTCGATGATCTTTAGGCGCTTGGCCAGTTTCTTCGGCTTCAGCTCGCCCGTTGCAACCGCGAGTTCTTCGTGCAGCCGCTTGGATTCGCCTTCGAGATTGATGTCGCCGAGGAGCTTACGCACGGCTTCTGCGCCAATCGCGGCTTGGAAGCTTTCTTCGCCAAACTCTTCTTGCGCGCGCAGATATTCTTCTTCGTTCAGCAATTCGCGCGGCTTGAGCGAGGTCAGGCCTGGCTCAATGACAATATAGCTTTCGAAGTAGAGAACGCGCTCAACATCCTTCAGCGCCATATCCAGCATCAAGGCGATGCGGGACGGCAGCGACTTCAAGAACCAGATGTGCGCAACCGGCGCGGCTAGTTCGATGTGGCCCATGCGTTCGCGGCGCACGCGGGCAAGCGTCACTTCGACGTTACACTTTTCGCAGGTGATGCCCTTGAACTTCATCCGCTTATACTTGCCGCACAAGCATTCGTAATCCTTGATTGGACCGAAAATGCGCGCGCAGAACAAGCCGTCTCGTTCTGGCTTGAACGTGCGGTAATTGATGGTTTCTGGCTTCTTCACTTCGCCGAAAGACCAAGAGCGAATCTGCTCCGGACTTGCGATCGAAATGCGGATTTGGTCGAACGCCGGAGCAGCAGGAGCCGTCGGGCTGAACACGCTCATCACGTCTTGGTTCATGAGTGTGATCCTATTTGTTGCGCGCTGTATGCGCCAAAAGGGAAATCATGTCGGCCGCGGACGCGATAGCGCCGGCGGTCTGACGAAGACCTAGTTCCCGAGCGCGGGCCCGCGCCGAAAGGCGCGAGACGCGTTGGGTTGCCGCGAACGTCATCAATGGCGATCGCGCGGCCGCGAATTGCGCGGCGATGCGGTTTAGTTTTCCAGACATATCGATCAGACCTCTCCCACCGGTTCGGTACGCTCGAGCATCTCGATGTTCAGGCCCAAGGACTTCATTTCCTTCACAAGGACGTTGAAGCTTTCCGGGATGCCCGCTTCGAACGCGTCTTCACCGCGGACGATGGATTCGTAGACTTTGGTCCGGCCTGCGACGTCATCCGACTTCACGGTCAGGATTTCCTGCAACGTGTAGGCAGCTCCGTAAGCCTCCAGAGCCCAGACTTCCATTTCCCCGAAGCGCTGACCGCCGAACTGGGCCTTACCGCCCAGCGGCTGCTGCGTGACGAGGCTGTAAGGACCAATGGCGCGGGCGTGGATCTTGTCGTCCACCAAGTGGTGCAGCTTCAGCATGTAGATATAGCCGACCGTGACGGGACGCTTGAATTGCTCCCCGGTGAGGCCGTCATAAACGACGCTTTGGCCGCTTTCCGCCAAGCCCGCTTGCGCCAACATCCGCTTGATGTCGATTTCGCGTGCGCCGTCGAACACAGGCGTTGCGATCGGCACGCCCTTGCTGAGATTGCGCGATAGCTCGACCAGTTCCGCGTCCGTTTCCGGCAGTTCTGCGTTCTCGCCATAGATGCTGGTCAGAGCATTCACGATCTTGGAGCGATCGTGCGTGCGCTGATAACTTTCCAGTGCATCACGCACCTGCTTGCCGAGACCGGCGCAGGCCCAACCCAAGTGCGTTTCCAGAATTTGACCGACGTTCATGCGCGAAGGCACGCCCAACGGATTGAGCACGATATCGACATGCGTGCCATCTTCCAGATACGGCATGTCTTCGATCGGGGTGATCTTGGAAATCACGCCCTTATTGCCGTGACGGCCGGCCATCTTGTCGCCCGGTTGCAGCTTACGCTTTACCGCGACGAACACTTTGACCATCTTCATGACGCCCGGCGGCAATTCATCGCCGCGCTGCAGCTTGTCGACCTTGTCGGCGAAGCGCGCGTTCAGGCGCTCCAATGACGCGTCGTATTGCTTCTTCAGCGCTTCGATTTCGGCCATCGCCTTGTCGTCTTCGAGGCCGATCTGCCACCACTGGCCATGGCTCAAAGATTCGAGAGCGTCTTGTGTGACCTCCCCTTTCTTGAAGCCCTTAGGACCTGTGGCCGCTTCCTTGCCCAACAAGATGTCGCGCATACGGCCGAAGATGTTGCGTTCCAAGATCGCGCGCTCGTCGTCGCGGTCCTTCGCCAAAGAGTCGATTTCTTCGCGTTCGATTTGCAGCGCGCGTTGATCCTTCTCGACGCCGTGACGGTTGAACACACGCACTTCGACGACCGTACCGGACACGCCGGGCGGCAGACGGAGCGAGGTGTCGCGCACGTCGGAGGCCTTTTCGCCGAAGATGGCGCGCAGCAATTTTTCTTCCGGCGTCATCGGGCTTTCGCCCTTTGGCGTGACCTTGCCGACGAGAATGTCGCCTGGGTTCACTTCAGCGCCGATCGACACAATACCTGCTTCGTCCAGGTTGCGCAGGGCCTCTTCGCCGACATTCGGAATATCACGGGTGATTTCTTCAGGCCCGAGTTTGGTGTCGCGCGCGGCGACTTCAAACTCTTCGAGGTGGATCGACGTGAACACGTCGTCCTTCACGATGCGCTCGGAGATCAGAATCGAGTCTTCGAAATTGTAGCCGTTCCAAGGCATGAACGCGACGAGCACGTTGCGGCCCAGAGCGAGATCGCCCAGTTCCGTCGACGGACCGTCTGCAATGATGTCCCCTTCCCGAAGCTGATCGCCGACACGCACCAGCGGACGCTGATTGATGCAGGTGTTCTGGTTCGAGCGCTGGAACTTCAAAAGATTGTAGATGTCGACGCCAGATTTCGACGCATCACGTTCTTCGGTGGCCCGGATGACGATACGTTGCGCGTCCACCTGCTCAACCACGCCGGTGCGGCGGGCGACGATGGCGGCGCCGGAATCCCGGGCCACAACGCCTTCCATCCCAGTGCCTACCAGCGGCGCTTCGGCGCGAATCAGCGGCACCGCCTGACGCTGCATGTTGGAACCCATTAGCGCGCGGTTCGCGTCGTCGTTCTCAAGGAACGGAATAAGCGCGGCTGCGACGGACACAATTTGCTTCGGCGACACGTCGATAAAGTCGACCTGATCGCGCGGCACAGGCATGGCTTCCCCGTTCACCCGGCAGATGACCATGTCGGACAAGAGATTGCCCTCGCCGTCGATCTCCGCATTCGCCTGCGCGATCTTGTAGCGCGGCTCTTCCATCGCCGAGACGTAGATCACGTCCTTTTGCAGCTTGCCGCTTTTCACGCGCCGATATGGGCTTTCGATGAAGCCGTATTTGTTGACGCGCGCGTGGGTGGCCAGCGAGTTGATCAGGCCGATATTCGGGCCTTCCGGCGTTTCGATCGGGCAGATCCGGCCGTAATGCGTCGGGTGAACGTCGCGAACTTCGAAGCCGGCGCGCTCACGCGTCAGACCGCCTGGTCCGAGCGCGGACAGGCGGCGCTTGTGGGTGATTTCCGACAGCGGGTTCGTTTGGTCCATGAACTGGCTGAGCTGGCTTGAGCCGAAAAATTCACGCACCGCTGCGGCGGCTGGCTTCGCGTTGATCAGATCGTGCGGCATGACCGTGTCGATATCGACCGAGCTCATGCGTTCCTTGATCGCGCGTTCCATACGCAGCAAGCCGAGGCGATACTGATTTTCCATCAATTCGCCGACCGAACGCACCCGGCGATTGCCGAGATTGTCGATGTCGTCGACTTCGCCGCGGCTGTCGCGCAAATCCACCAGCAGCTTCAGCACCGCCAGTACGTCGTCCTTGCGGAGGATACGCACGGAGTCTTCAACGTCGTCGAAGCCAAGACGCATATTCATCTTCACCCGACCGACGGCCGAAAGATCATAGCGTTCGGAATCGAAGAACAGGCTTTGGAACAATGCTTGCGCGGTTTCCGGTGTGGGCGGCTCGCCCGGGCGCATGACGCGATAGATGTCGGTGAGCGCGCCGTCCTTGCCGTCATTGCGATCCACCGACAGCGTGTTGCGGATGTAGCCGCCAACCGCAACGTGGTCGATATTGAGGATGTCGATTTCTTCAATGCCGGCATCCACGAGCACGCCGAGCGAATTCTCGTCGAGCTCCTGGCCGGCCTCAGCCATGATCTCGCCGGTTTCGAGATTCACGTAATCGTATGCCGCATAGCGCCCGAACAGCTCTTCGCTCGGCACCATCAATTCTGTGAGGCCTTCGGCCATCAATTGGTTGGCCACGCGGGCGGAAAGCTTCTTGCCGGCCGGAGCAACGACTTTGCCTGTCGCCGCATCGACGAGATCATGGTTCGGTTTCACACCGCGCCAGCGATCAGGATTGTAGGCTGTCGCCCAGCCCTTGTTCTTGATCCGGCGATACGTCGAGAACGTGTAGAAGAACGACAGGATCTCTTCGGCGCTCATGCCCAGCGCATAGAGGAACGTCGTGGCCGGCAGCTTCCGCTTCCGGTCGACGCGCACATAAACGATGTCCTTGGCGTCGAATTCAAAGTCGAGCCAGGACCCGCGATACGGGATGATCCGGGCGGCGAACAGCAACTTGCCGGACGAATGCGTGCGGCCCTTGTCGTGATCGAAGAACACGCCTGGGCTGCGATGCATTTGGCTGACGATGACGCGCTCAGTGCCGTTGATGACGAACGTGCCCTTATCGGTCATCAGAGGAATGTCGCCCAGATAGACGTCCTGTTCCTTGATGTCCTTGATCGAGCGCGAGCCGGTTTCTTCGTCGGTTTCGAATACGACCAGACGCAACTTCACCTTCAGCGGCGCAGCGTAAGTCATGTCGCGCTGTTGGCACTCGTCCACGTCGAATTTGGGCGATTCAAATTCATAGGAGACGTATTCTAGAACCGCACGGTCCGAGAAGTCTTTGATCGGGAAGACAGAGCGGAACACCGCCTCCAAGCCATCGATTTTACGATCCTTCGCCTTCACATCTTTTTGCAGAAAGCCTTCGTAGGAGCTCCGCTGAACCTCAATGAGGTTTGGCATGGTGACCACTTCTGGGATGCGGCCGAACGACTTACGAATTCTCTTTTTGCCGGTGAAGCTGAGCGTCATTGCTAATCCTAGCCCGATCATTCCAGAGGCGAGAGATCGGTCCCCACCTCGTGCAGTGCGCCGCTGAATGACAGCGGCGTGGCGCAAAAGCGCCGAAATTGGTTCGTTCAATCACGTTTCGAGCCGGGCCCGATCCGGTTTACGGCGCTTGAACGACGCGCCTTTACGCAACACATCCGCGAAACGCGTTTGGGCGCGGGCGAGACTGGAAAAAATTCCAGCACGTCCGCGCCCTCATTTTCGCGAAGCCGTCGGCTTATTTCAGCTCGACCTTGGCGCCGGCTTCTTCGAGCGCCTTCTTCATCTTGTCAGCTTCGTCCTTCGACACGCCTTCCTTCACAGACTTCGGCGCGGCTTCGACGAGGTCCTTAGCTTCCTTCAGGCCGAGAGCCGGAACGAGTTGACGGACCACTTTGATGACTTCGATCTTCTTGTCGCCGGCGGACGCCAGCACAACAGTGAACTCGGTCTGGACTTCAGCGACAGCGGCAGGGCCGGCGGCTGGACCAGCAGCCATAGCCACTGGAGCGGCAGCGGAGACGCCCCACTTTTCTTCGAGAAGCTTGGAGAGTTCAGCGGCTTCGAGAACGGTCAACGCCGAAAGATCGTCGACCAATTTTTCAAGTTTAGACATGGTTTGCTTCCTTCAATTTTGAAATGCGTTCGCGTTTGGAAATGACGTTCAGGCTGCATCCGCCTTGTCGGCGTAGGCTTTGAACACGCGGGCCAATTGGCCGGCGGGCGCCTGAAGAACAGTGGCCACACGGGTCGCAGGGGCCTGCAAGAGACCCACGATCTTCCCGCGCAACTCGTCCAGCGACGGCAGAGTGGCGAGCGCCTTTACCCCTGCTTGGTCGACGATCGAATCGCCCATGATCGCGCCCAAGAGCTTCAACTTGTCGTTGCTCTTGGAGAACTCTACGAGGACCTTTGGCGCTGAGACCGGATCCGGAGAGAAGGCTATTGCGATCGGACCCTTAAACAGGTCCGACGCCGCCGCTCCCGGCCGGCCGTCGAGCGCGATCTTCGCGAGACGGTTTTTCACGACCTTTAGCCCTGCCCCGGCTTCGGCGAGCCGAACCCGGAGTGTCGTCATTTCCGCAACGGTGAGCCCAGAATAGTGGGCAATGACCACTACGCCGGCCTCATCGAAGAGCCCTTTCAGGGATTCGATCGATTCGGTCTTTTCAGTCCGATCCATTACGGCCTCCACGACGATCGAAACCGGACCATCCGGCTTCGATATGATCCTCAACTCCAGCCTTGCAGCCTTCTGACGAGGACCTGCTGTCCCAGGGCTCACGCGATCCGCGACGCATTACGGCGCAAAATCTCATGCTTTCCCTGTCTATCGCCGGCCATTCCCGGGCGAACCCGGTAACGATTAAGCCTTAGGAGACATCCCCCTCGGCGCCTGCGGTCTCGGACAGAGGTGAGGTGGACTTTGATCCACCTCTCCTAACCAATTGGAGCAGTCACCCGCACCAACTGGAATCCCTGCTTCGAGCCTTAAGCGTTGATGCTTGAAGGCTCGACGCCCACGCCCGGCCCCTGCGAGGAGCTGAGCGCAATTTTTCTCACATATGTGCCCTTCGCGCCGGTCGGCTTGGCTTTGACCAAGGCGTCCACAAAGGCGCGCAGATTTTCCGTCAGCGCTTCATCAGTGAAGCTCACCTTGCCGACGCCCGCATGAATCACGCCGGCCTTCTCGGCGCGGAACTCGACGGCGCCGCCCTTGGCGTCCTTCACGGCCTTGGTGATGTCCATGGTGACTGTACCGACTTTGGGGTTCGGCATCAGGCCACGCGGCCCCAAAACCTTACCGAGGCGGCCCATCAGGGGCATCATGTCCGGCGTGGCGATGACCTTATCGAAGTCCATGCGGCCATTTTGAACTTGTTCAACCAGTTCTTCGGCGCCGACGACTTCTGCGCCTGCAGCCTTGGCTTCTTCAGCCTTTGGACCGCGTGCGAACACAGCCACCGTCGCCGTGCGGCCGGAGCCGTTCGGCAAGGCGCATACGCCACGGACCATTTGGTCGGCGTATTTCGGGTCGACGCCAAGATTGACGGCGATCTCGAACGTTTCGTCGAACTTCGCCTTGGCGTTCGCCTTAACGAGCTTCACAGCCTCTTCGAGCGTATGAAGTTTTTGCGGATCGATGCCGCTGCGCGCGGCGCGGATGCGCTTCCCAGCTTTTGCCATTGATCCTACTCCGTCACTTCCAGGCCCATGGAACGGGCCGAGCCGACGATGATCTTGGTCGCCGCGTCGAGATCGCGTGCGTTTAGATCCTTCATCTTCTTTTCAGCGATCTCACGGCACTGCGCCGTGGAGATCTTGCCCTTGACGTCGCGACCCGGCTTCGCCGAACCCTTATCAACCTTCGCAGCGCGCTTAATGAAAAAGCTGGCTGGGGGCGTTTTGATTTCGAAGGTGAACGACTTGTCCTGGTACCAAGAGATGACGACAGGGCAAGGCGTGGCCTTCTCCATCTCCTGAGTCCGGGCGTTGAACGCCTTGCAGAATTCCATAATATTGAGACCACGCTGACCAAGCGCAGGGCCAATCGGAGGCGACGGATTCGCCGCGCCCGCGGGCACCTCGAGCTTGATCTGGCCCATCAGTTTCTTCGCCATAACTCCCTCTCTTCAAAAACGGGGACAATTCCCCGTAGGGCGCGCGGTAAACGGCCCGGCCATGGACTTGCGGCCGAGCCTCCCGCGGCTTTTCCAAAACTCAGTTTAGCTTGATGACGCCGCCGAACTCCAAATCAACTGGCGTCGCACGACCGAAGATGGAGACCGACACCTTCACACGGCCGCGCTCTTCGTCGATTTCTTCCACCTGCCCCTCGAAGCCTTCAAACGGACCTTCCTTAACTTTAACGCGCTCGCCGATTTCGAAATCGATGACCGGACGGATTCGCTCGGCGCGCTCTTCGACGCCCCCGAGGATGCGCTGCACTTCTTTGTCGGTGACCGGGATCGGCGTTTGACCGGAACCCAGAAAGCCCGTCACTTTCGGCGTGTTCTTCACCAAATGGTACGTATGATCGTCCATCTGCATCTTGGCGAGGACATAGCCCGGAAAGAAACGGCGCTCAGCCGTACGCTTACGGCCGCGATGGACTTCAACCACCTCTTCCGTCGGGACCACAATTTCCTCAAAACGGTCTTCAAGCCCTTGATTTCGGGCCTGTTCTCGAATCGCTTCCGCGACCTTCTTTTCGAAGTTCGAGTACGTGTGAACGATGTACCACTTGGGAGCCATAGCTCTGTGACGCCCTACTAATTAAACCAGGAAAGGAACCAGCTCACGCCGGACTGCATTAGCCAATCGACCAGGAAAAAGAAAACCGCGGCCGCGGACGCCAGCAGGAACACCATCACAGTGCCGATGATGGTCTCCTTACGGGTTGTCCAATGAATCTTTCGCCCTTCAGCCCGCACTTGGCGAAAAAACGTGAGTGGCCCGACGCTCTTCTTAGCGTCGGCCTTTTCCGCCGTAATGTCTGCCATGTTGCGCGCGCCTTTCGGGAAGCCGACGCTTATAGACGCCGGTCTTGGGTCCGTCAATTCTTGGAATTTAAGTTCTCAGAGCAGTTTTTCGGAGGCGCCAAGTCTGTACGACCCGCCACCCATGACCCGAAATGGGTCGCCGGATTGCCCCGGCGACCCATTCTATTAATCAGACTTTGATCTCGGCTGACTTGGCGGAGTCTTCGCCAGCTGGGCGATCCCGCTTCGGCTCTTCGGGGAAAAACTCGAACGCCAACTTAGAATCGTCTTCCGGATCAATGTCTACCTTAACGATCCCGCCATTCTTCAAGGAGCCGAACAACAATTCCTCGGCCAAAGGCTTCTTGACGGAATCCTGGATCACCCGACCCAAAGGCCGCGCGCCATAGTCTTCGTCGTACCCTTTGCGCGCCAACCATCCCCGCGCCGCCTCTGTCGTTTCGATCGTGACGTTGCGGTCGGCCAATTGCGCTTCGAGCTGCAGGATAAACTTTTCCACAACTCGATGGATCGTTTCCGGCGACAAGCGGCCGAACGGCACCACCGCATCCAAGCGATTCCGGAATTCTGGCGTGAACAACCGCTCAATGGCGGCGGAATCCTCGCCTTCCCGCTTGGCGCGGCCAAAGCCGATGGAGTTCTTGGCGGCGTCGGACGCGCCGGCATTCGTGGTCATGATCAGAATGACATTTCTGAAATCGACCTTCTTGCCGTTTGCGTCGGTCAGCGAGCCATGATCCATCACCTGCAACAAAATGTTGAAGATCTCCGGATGCGCCTTTTCGATTTCGTCGAGCAGCAGCACGCAATGCGGATGTTGATCGATGGCGTCGGTGAGCAGACCGCCTTGATCGTAACCGACATAACCTGGAGGCGCGCCAATCAGACGGCTGACCGTGTGGCGCTCCATATATTCGGACATGTCGAATCGAGTCATTTCGATGCCGAGGATCGAGGCGAGCTGACGCGCGACCTCGGTCTTGCCGACGCCGGTCGGGCCCGAGAACAGATAGCAGCCGATCGGTTTTTGCGGGTCGCGCAAACCGGCGCGCGCCATCTTGATGGCGGTGGACAAGGCTTGAATCGCAGGATCCTGACCGAACACGACCCGGCCGAGATCTGCCTCAAGGCTGCGCAGCGATTCTGTGTCGGAGGCCGACACGGATTTGGGCGGGATGCGCGCCATCTTCGCGATGACGTTCTCCACGTCGTCGACGTCGATGATCTTTTTGCGTTGATCGGCGGCGACGAGCATCTGGCTTGCGCCCGTCTCGTCGATGACGTCGATCGCCTTATCCGGCAGCTTGCGGTCGTTTATGTATTTCGCTGACAATTCCACCGCCGCGCGCAAGGCGTCGTCCGTATACGTGACTTTGTGGAATTCTTCGAAATACGGCTTCAAGCCCTGCAGGATCTTCACCGCATCCGGAATCGTCGGTTCGTTGACGTCGATCTTCTGGAAACGCCGCACCAAAGCGCGGTCTTTCTCGAAGTGCTGACGGTATTCCTTGTAGGTCGTCGAGCCCATGCAGCGCAGCGAGCCGGATTGCAATGCAGGCTTCAGGAGGTTCGACGCGTCCATGGCGCCGCCGGACGTCGCGCCCGCGCCGATCACCGTGTGGATCTCGTCAATGAATAAGATCGCCTTTGGGTGGTTCTCCAGTTCCTTGACGACTTGCTTCAAGCGCTCCTCGAAATCGCCGCGATAACGGGTGCCCGCAAGCAATGCGCCCATATCGAGCGAGAAAATCGTCGCGTCGGCCAACACTTCCGGCACGTCGCTTTCGACAATTTTTCGCGCCAAACCCTCGGCGATGGCGGTTTTGCCGACGCCTGGATCGCCCACCAGAAGCGGGTTGTTCTTTTGCCGGCGGCAAAGGATTTGGATCGCGCGCTCGACCTCAGGCAGACGGCCGATCAGCGGATCAACACGCCCCTTATTGGCCTTCTCGTTTAGATTGACGCAATAGGCCTGCAGCGCCTCATTCTCGCCCTTGCTCTTGGGCTTTTCTGCCGCCGGGTTTTCGTCGGCGCCGCGCACAGCACGCGGCTGGCCTTGTCCTGCTTTTTTGGCGATGCCGTGCGAGATGAAATTCACCGCGTCGTAGCGGTTCATATCTTGCTCACCCAAGAAATAGGCGGCGTGGCTTTCGCGCTCGGAGAAGATGGAAACAAGCACGTTTGCGCCCGTTACTTCATGACGGCCAGAACTCTCTACGTGAATGATGGCGCGCTGGAGAACGCGCTGAAAGCCGGCGGTCGGCCGGGCCTCGTCATCGGAATCGACAACAAGATTGTCGAGCTCTTCGTCGAGATACTTTGTGAGATCGCCGCGTAGCTTGTCGAAATCGACCTTGCACGCGGTCATTACCTGCGCCGCATCATCATCGTCGACCAACGCCAACAGGAGATGTTCTAAAGTCGCGTATTCGTGACGCCGGTCATTTGCATAACCAAGGGCGCGGCGGAGAGCAGATTCAAGGCTCTTAGAAAGCGCTGGCACGTGAGACTATTCCTTCTCCATCGTACATTGCAGCGGATGCTCGTTCCGCCGGGCTAGGTCCAACACCTGCGCCACCTTTGTCTCAGCGACCTCGTACGTGAAGACGCCGCAGACCCCCACCCCGTGCTGATGCACATGCAGCATGATGTTCGTGGCTTCGTCGCGCGACTTGTTAAAGAAGCGCTCCAACACATAGACCACGAACTCCATCGGCGTGTAATCATCGTTCAAAATCAGAACGCGGTACATGGACGGCTTTTGAGTCTTAGCGCGCGTACGCGTTGCGACACCGCTTTCCCGGCCCTGACCGTCGTTTTCTTCGTTATCGCTCATTTTATGCGCATGGCCCCGGCGCTCGACTGACTCGCCTCAACGCCACCATTAGATAAGCAAACCAGCCGCCGATGGAAGACCTGCATTTCGTCCTCCATGCACAAGCCGCAGTTTGATGAACGCCGCGCTTTTAAAATCGGACGTGAAGCGCGTGACTTTAACTTGGTATTCACTGGGCAAAATAAAAGCCCGCCTCGGCACATGCCGGGCGGGCTTTCCACGTTTCACAGCGAATCCGCTGGCTGGCCAGATTTTAGCGCACCGGCTGGAACATCGTCGCGACGGCGGTCGCACGCTCGCTGAGCGGCTTCATGGCGTCCTTGGACACGGATTGTGCGAACTCGGAGAGCTTCGTCACTTCCTTGACATATGAATCAAACGAAGTCTTTGCGAAGGTGGTTTGGATATCGACCACATCTTTCAAGCTCTTCGCGCCGGAAAGAGACTTTGCAGCAGCAACGCCGTCTTCCATCGACTTCTTCGCATACGCGAGAACATGGCCATTTAGCGCTTCAACGCCACGGCTGGCGACGGTGGCGCTTTCCATCCAAGCATCAAAAGCTTGTTTCGAAACGGAATTCATTTCAGCAAAAGCAGTCATGGAGCGAGAAAATCCTTCTTTCACAGCATCGTTGGTCACAGTCGGTGTTTCTTCAGCAACTTGCTTGACGGTTTTCGCGGCAGTTTTAGCAGCAGCCATAGTTAGAAACCTTCTATCAGTTTTGTAACATGCTGCTTTTGCAGCGTATTCAGCGCCGTGTTTGCTTGCCGATGCACTCGGGCTCAACGCTTTGCGCCTAATTCGTCATCATTTGTAATATGCTGCATGTGCGAAGTCAACCGAAAATGCTGCGCCGCACAAAAGAGGCTTGAGGGCTCGAACTGAATCATGCACAAAATTCAGCCGCGGTTGCACTGCGCGTGATGCTCGCCCTACTTTCGCTACGAAGTTACAGCATTACACCTCAGACCAAGTGTTGAGTTCGTGTTTACCCTTATGCAATTGATCCGGCCTATAAATTGCAGGTCGGAAACCCGAATCTATTTTGAGGGCTGCGCATTGGCTGAATTTAAGGGTCGCGGATTGAAGGTCGCCGTCAATACGGCGCTCTCAGCTGCGCTTATTTTTTCGGTGGCCGATTCTGCGGACGCTAAGTCTCGGAAAAAGAAGCGAATTGCCTATAAGCCTGCGCCTGAGCGGCTGGCGCTGATTTCGATCGATTCTGAGACAAACGAGGTTTTGAGTTCGCAATACGCTGACGAACTCCGCCATCCGGCGTCGCTGACGAAGGTCATGACGCTCTATTTGCTATTTGATGCAATTGAGTCCGGCAAATTGAAGCTTGATGATCGCGTGTTCATGTCGGCGAACGCAGCGCGGCAAGCGCCAACCAAACTGGGCGCTCCCGCCGGAACCACCATTTCGGTCGAAGAAGCAATTTACAGCCTCGTTATTAAGTCGGCGAACGACGTCGCAACGGCTGTCGCCGAGAAGCTCGGCGGCACCGAGAGCAAGTTCGCCGCAATGATGACCGCCAAAAGCCGCGCGATCGGCATGGAAAAAACGGTTTTTTTGAACGCGTCTGGCTTGCCCGACGTTCGACAAGTCAGCACCGCCCGCGATCTGGCGACGATGAGCCAGGCGATCATGCGCGATCACCCGGATATGTACCCCTATTTTAGCGCCAAAGAGACGGCGTTCGGGACGTATCATCTTCGGACCCACAATCGCTTGCTTGGTCAGGTCGACGGCGTGGACGGCATCAAGACCGGCTACACGCGGATGTCCGGCTTCAATTTGACGACGTCTGCAGTTCGCGATGGCCATCGCGTTGTCGCAGTTGTGCTCGGGGGGCAAACTGCACGCAGCCGCGACCTTAAAATGCAAATGCTGCTCGAGGACGCTTTTGCGGATCTTTCCAAGCGTTCCGGCATGACGCTGGCGTCGGCGTCGGGACAGCCGCGGATTGCGTTCAGCGCTTTGCCGACCAATCTGCAAACACGCCCGATCGTCAGCGCGCCGGCCGGTGCGTCTGTGATCAAGGTTTCGCCGTTCGCACTTGGCGCCACCACTGGCGGGTCGTCCGCGCGCGCCGATGCACTCACGCTGGATGGCCTGCACGGCAATACCGACGTGGTTCCGGATCTCTACTAAGGGTCCTCACCAGTTTTGATAATTGGAAGCCCGGCGCGTGAGCCTTGGGCTTTTTTATGGGCCCAGCTAAAAGCGCAGCGGATCGCCGTCAAAGCCCGGCAGCTTCAACACCACGACCAAATCTCGCAGTTCCTGACGCGCTGCGACGTGGCTCATCGTCAGGCCGACGCTCGCCGTTTCGTCTCCGAGATCCAGGAGAGTTAGACCCATTGGAAACAATTCGCGAAAGATGACGCGCTCAGACAAGCCGGGCGCCAGGCGAAAGCCGATGCGGTTCGAGAGATTGCGCAGCGCTTCGCCAACCTTCTGCTTGTTGCGGGCGTCCAAGGCGGACATGCGGTTTCGCATCACGACCCAGTCCATGGGTTTGCGCGCTACCGCCGCTTTGCGCTTGCGGCATTCCCAGACCATTTCTGAGTAGTAAGACGGGCGCAACACTTCGAGCTTGATCGGATCGACGTCCCCTAAAAGATCGAAATCGACGAAGCTGTCGTTCAGCGGCGTGATCAACGTGTCGGCGACGGAATGTGCGCGGCGCGAGAGAAAGCTGTCGCCGCCCGGCGCATCGATGATCACAAAATCGTTGCTCGCGCGCAGGCGATCCAAGGTAGCGTCAAACTTTTCCGCCTCTTCGCGTTCGGCTTGGTCGAGATTGCGGGCCGTTGAGGCGTCGATGCTGATCGAATTGGGCATCGGCAGTTTGGAATTATTCGCGGCGATCCAGCGCCGGCGGTTATCCAGATACCGCATAAACGTGCGCTGACGCAGGTCGAGATCGATCACCCCGACATTCTTCCCCATGCGCATCAGCGCAACGGACAAGTGCATGGCGACGGTGGATTTGCCAGCCCCGCCTTTCTCATTACCGACGACGATGACGTATCCGTCCGTATCGGACATTCGAATCAGTTCCACAGCACCCAAGCATCAGTGGGGGCGCACCGTTCGCTTGGTCAACTAAAGACTTCGGTTTCTTACAATGTCGCGTTGCTTATGGCGGTCTTGGGCCGGTATTGACGACGCCCCATGAAGGCTGGATTGAGCGTTCAAGATCAGGTCCCGGCCTAAGATCAACATTCAGGCGGAGCATCTCATGTCCAATACCGTGCCTCAAGCCCGCAGCGTGAGCGCCTTGCGCAACGCCGTCGCCGGCTGGCGCGCGTCCGGCGCGAGGATTGGCCTCGTACCGACGATGGGTGCGTTGCATGAAGGTCATTTATCTTTGGTGTCGCTCCTCAAGCGGCAGACCGACAAGGTTGTGGTCAGCATTTTTGTGAATCCTGCGCAATTCGCGCCGCATGAGGATTTCAACTCCTATCCGCGCACCGAAGACAGCGATCTGCAAAAACTCGCAAGCGTGGGCGCAGATCTTGCGTTTCTGCCGAACGGCAAGGAAATGTATCCTGCAGGCTTTTCCACTCAGGTCAGCGTGGGCGGCATGACGGAATTGCTGGAGGGCGTGTCTCGCCCGCAATTTTTCAGCGGTGTGGCGACTGTCGTCACAAAGCTTCTGCTGCAATGCGGGCCAGACGCCGCCGCCTTCGGTGAGAAAGATTATCAGCAATTGCTGACCATTAAGCGCTTCGCGAAGGATCTCGACATCCCAACCGAGATCATCGGTGGGCCGACCCTGCGCGAGCCGGATGGTTTGGCGATGTCGTCGCGCAACGCGTATTTAAGCCCGACCGAACGGGTGATTGCGGGAAAACTCAACGTCATTTTGCAAAATGCCGGAAGGCGCGCCCTCAACGGCGCCGCACCCGATTTGGCGGAGGCCGAAGCGGCGGATGCGCTGCGCGTCGCGGGTTTTGATAGCGTGGATTATGTGTCGATCGCCGACAAAGAAACGCTGAAGCCTTTCGGGCAAAATCGCATCGACCGGCCAGCACGTATTCTCGCCGCCGCACGGATCGGCAAAACGCGCCTCATCGATAACTTCCCGGTCCTTCCCTGATTAGCGATCCCCGCCGCCGATATAAGGCATGTCTGCGGCTGGGTCTTGCGGGTCGGTTGGGTCGAAATCGCCGCCAAAACCTGCTGCGAATTCCGGTTTTACGTCCGCGATGAAGGCAGATGCCGGGACGTCAATAACGTACGGGCCCTCGACATATGCGCCGATCGCATAGGGCCCGAACAGATAGCGCAGTCCGGCGGACTTGCCCGGAATCGTCGATTCCGCGAAGATTATCGGCCCGTCGAGCTTCACGGACGCATCAGGCCCACTGCAGAAGATAGGATCGCCCGCATCTTCAAACGGCATGTCGCGCGCCTTCTTTTCCGCCGCGATGGCCTTACACAACGCATCCGGAATGCCGGACTGTGCGATGGGTTTGTTTAGAAGAGCGCCGATCTCAAGCTGCTTCCCGGTGGATTTTTCGAAGATGCGTCCGTCGAAATCCGTAATCGGATGCGCCCCGCCGCCATAGCCGTAGAAATCCATGCGCACGCTGGCCAGCGCACCCGCATCGGCCGCGCGCGACCAGATCGCCTCATACGCCAGCTGCACTTCGCGCGGATCATTCGGCACAGCGTCGCGGAATTCCGCGTTGTCCTTAATGAGTTGCGCTTTGGCCGCCGCAGCTTCCTTGTGCAGCGTTTCGGCGAGGCCTGGAATTTCTAAAACCTTTTGATCCGCTTCAAACACGAAGCTGTAATCGTTCGTCTCAACCTTCATCATGATGGGGTGAGGCGCAGGCGGCGATGTCACCTTGGGCGCAGCGGCGCATGCCGAGCAGAAAAAAAACGCCGCCAAGGCCATAGGTGCACGCATGAGACGATCCTCTCGCCCGCGGAGAATCGCGCGGCGCGCTTGACGCTAGCACTCTGCTTAGGTTTGCGCCGCCGCGTCGATCATATTGGCGAGGCGCACCGCCTTCGCCGCGGAAGCGCCGGGCGCAATGTTTGGCCCCGCCCCAAGACAGGCTTTCAAGAAGGATTGAACGCCTGCGCCGAGCGGATCGGCCACCTTCGTCGCAAAATCTGGATCGAGATGAAAGCCAGTGTCGTTGCGCATCGTACGTGCGATGAAATCCACCTCCACCGCGCCCGAAGGATATACGATCTTGGTGGTGCGCGCCCGCGCTTCGGCGCGGCGGCTGGAGCGAAACGTCGCGGTGGCGCCATTTGCGAATGCGATCTCGGCCCGGACCACATTCAGCGGGGCGCCCTCTCCGGTCGCCGAAGCTTCGATCGGATCGGCGCCGATCAGCTCGATCGCCAGATCAAGGTCGTGAATTAAGAGATCCAGCGTCACGCTGACGTCTTCGCCGCGCCCAGAGCCCGGCCCTTCGCGCACGGCTTCGATATGGGTCGGGCGTTGCGGCGCATCGAATAGCCCCAGCGCACCCGCAACAAGACGCTCCTGATGGCCGACCTGCAGCACGCGGCCGCGCGCAGCGGCTTCGGCGACCAGCACATCGGCGTTATCGCCCCATTCGGCCAATGGCTTTTCGACATAAACGTGCAGGCCCGCCTCCAACGCCGCCAAAGCAGCGTCAAAATGGGTATTGGCAGGGCTCGCGATGATGATGGCGTCCAGACCTTTGAATAAATCGGTGAGGCTTGACGCGGGCCGGCAGCAGTGCTTTTCGGCCAAAAGCTCCGCGCGCATGGGATCCGGGTCAAACAACGCTTGAAAGGCGGATTGCGGCAGGCTGGCCAATTTGCCGGCATGATAGCTGGCGAAGGAACCCGCCCCCAGCAGGCCGGTTTTCAACACGCGCTCAGCGCCCATTTGGCGTCCCTTGCCTTCAATCATAAGTGTGCCAGCCGTTAGCCCCGGCTATCCTGGCCCCCTTGAGCCATAGTCCGGATAACGCGTCAAATGCGTGAGCTCTTCCGCCTGCCGTTGGCCTGGGCTAGGTAGGGCTGTCTTTGTTTTTCAGCATCATCCCCTTAAAGCGCTCACGATCATGGCCCGCCTATTTAATTCCTATGTCATCGTCGACTGGAGCGCGGCGTCAAAGCCGGTCGAGGGGACGGATTCTATCTGGATCGGCGCCCTGGCGCCCAATGCCCGGAATCAATTGGTGTTCAAGAGCTCAAACCCGTCTACGCGGGCCAAGGCCGAAGCCGAGATCAACGACCTCCTGAGCCTTTACGCCAAACGTGGCGACCGCACGCTGGTGGGCTTCGATTTTCCTTTGGGCTTTCCCGAAGGCAGCGCCAAAGCTCTGAAGTTGAAGAACGAAAAGCCCTGGGCCGAGACCTGGGGTTTCATCGCCAAGGGCATCCGCGACAAGCCAGACAACACAAATAACCGCTTCGTCTTGGGCGCGCGTATGAACCATGTCATCTCAGGAGAAGCGTTTCCGTTTTGGGGCTGCCCGCCGCGCGATGAGGTCTCAACGCTGAAGGCCAAGCGTTATCGCCAACATGATTCCTCCGATTTGCCGGAGTTTCGTCGCGCCGAGGCGCTGGCCAAGGGCGCACAGCCAGTCTGGAAGCTCTATTATAACGCGTCTGTAGGCGGGCAAGCGCTGACGGGCATTCCAATCGCAAAGCGTTTGCGTGAAGCGCCAATGCGGGTTGAAAAATCCCTGGTGTGGCCTTTTGAGACGGGCTGGAAGCCGCTTTCGGACAGCGATCTGGACGGTGTTGAGGTCGTTTACGCAGAGGTATTTCCTTCCTCACTCAAGCCGGTCGTGAAGCCTGGTGAAGTGAAGGACGAGGTGCAGGTCAAAACAATGGCTGAGCATTTCGCGCAATTGGATCAGGCCGGAAAACTAGGGCCGCTGTTCGGCCCCAAGACACGGCCGGATTACGCAGATATCATCGAAAATGAAGAAGGTTGGATCCTGGGCGTCCAACCATAGAGCCCCGCCGCCCGATCGGACTTTATAGATTCGATCGGATCAGAAGGGCTCTCATTCAAAATGAAGACCCATTATTGTCCTGATTTGACCCCGGGCTTCGGTCTGAGTTCAAATCCGGTAAGGGTCTAATGGGGGCTAACATGGTGCGATTGGCGAAGTTCATTCAGGCGGCGCGTGTGCTCGTCGCTGCGTTCGTCTTCAGCGTCGCGGCCTGCGCGCCCGCGCAGCTGACCGCGAACACTCTGGTTCCTCCGCAAAAACCTGTCGACGAGCAGACGCGTCTCGATTGCGTCGCAAAAGGCGGCAAGATCCGGCCGGTCTGTCGCTCCGCTCGGTTGATGTGCGTGGTTGCGTATCCCGACGCCGGAAAAGCGTGCAGCAACAATTCAGATTGTGCGTCGAATAAATGCGTGGCGGACCCAGCGGCCGGACCGATCGGCGCGCCTGTTGCTGGAAAGTGCAAGGTCACGAATGACCCCTGCGGCTGCATCACGACAGTGAAGAACGGTAAGCGATCCGCCACGATGTGCGTGGACTGAGATCCGCTCATTTGCGTCTGGCGTCCTAAATTTTGCAGCGCGCCGCGTTGACAAGCGCAATGGGCGGCGTCATACGCGCATCCGTTTTAACGAAGGGATCGTCCGTATGCGAAGTTGTGCGCATAAAAAGGAATGCTCACACATCTGTGTGACCGTTCGCGCGCCTTTGCTTAGCGGCCCCGGCGCGCGCTCCAAACCTTAGCGGCTTTCGCCGCATTGTCGTTGAAGCGCGCTGCGTCAGGATTTCTGCGCGGCCGATCTGGACGTTTGTCATGTTGATTTTCGGTCAACGTGCGACTGCGCCCATGCATGTGGGCGGCATGTCGCCTTTGCTGCGCGTGGTCTCGGGCGATTACGCCCCCGCCATCGCGCAAATGTGGCCCGCCCCGCACCGTGCCTTTATGGAGGCGGCCGCGGATCGCCGCCACATGATCTGCCGCGTGTTGGATGCGCTGGACGTCGCGTCAGAGGTGCATCTTCCCGAAGCGCCAAGTCTTGCGCGTACGCTGGGTGATGAAGCAATCCGTCACTTGATCCGCCGCTTTCTACCGCGCGCGGTGGATGGTTTGCCGCGCGCGTTGCAGCGAATGGGCGAAACGGCGTGGTCGAGCGCAGACTATCGCGCGCTGCTGCGTCTGTTCGAGGATGCGGGCGCGGCGAATCTGCTGCGGCACCCGGATCAGATCGAGCCCGCCTATGTGGCGACGCTCGATCTCTTGCCGCCGCCATTGCGGTCTGGCCGCGCACCGCATGTGGCGACGCACCCTTCGGTCGTGCAGCTGTTGGTCGAGACGTTCGAGGCCATTGGCCGTTCCCGACCAGTGGACGAAGCCGAAGCGGTGTGGGCGCGCTGGCGCCGGGCGGATACGCTCGAGCGTCTGTTCGAAATGGCCCGAGAAGATCTGACGCGACCGGCTTTGCCCGTCGCGCCCTTTCCCGCCCATCCGGACCTGCGCCACCTCAGCACGTCTGAGGCGCTGGCCGATGCTGGCCGCCAGTTCAGCAATTGCGTCGCCACCTATGCGTTGCGGGCCGGCGCAGGGGAGATCGTGATTTACGAATGGCTAGGTTTACCTCCGGCCATTTCGTCGATCGCCCGCGATCCGTTGTGGGGATGGCGTCTCGAAGAGGCGCGGATTCAACACAATGAATCGGCGCCGCTCGAGGCCGTCCCGCCATCATCGAAGCGATGCGTCAATGGGGCGTGTCGCTGGATCGCGGCGGCTACACGTTGGCCAGCATCCTGGACTGGGCCGCGCGCGAGCATCTCCGGGCGGCGGAATCGACTTGGACGGACGCCGACGTCTTCGGCTACTGAAACGAAAACGCCGGACGGAGAACCGTCCGGCGTTTTTTGTTTCGCGTGAAGTCTAGTTCAAGCCGGCGTGAACGCCGCGATGATCACCATCACCATACCTGCGACCGAGAGCATGAATGACAAGCTGCGCGCCACTGGAATGCCAGCCACGTAAAGCGGGAGATAAAGGATGCGGCCAACAAGATAGAGCTGGGCGCCCAGGGCCGAAAGTTCGGACAGACGGCCCGTCGTGAAGGCGAGCAAGACCGCCGCGGCGAAAAATGGGAACGTTTCTTTGAAGTTGCTATTGGCTCGATCAAGGCGGCCCGCCAGATTCCCCATCGCAGGCGGTTCGCCGTCGCGCGGTCCAGCGTTCCATTGCGCGCCCCGATCCTTTGTCATCGCGATCGCCGCGGCGAAAATGTGGACCAGCCCCAAGATCACCGCCAAGAGCAGAACGGTGAGTTCCGTTGGCAGATCGGCCAAGCTGAAGCCGGTCGCAGTCGTTAGATTGTTCATTGGTTTCCCCCCCTCGTTGCCGGCTATTATTTTTTGCCGGACAGCAATTTATGGCGCCGCCAAGCCCGCGTTTCTTCCGCGCAACGGAACGCCGAAACGATCTGGCTATCGCCGGGCGGCTGCGGTTCGATATGCGTGGCGGCGTCAACGGCTTGCCTGAAGGCGATTTCCGCCGCCTGCAATTGGCCAGACCGTAAATAGGCCCACGCTTCTATCAGCGGCGGCGCGACGGGATCGCGCGCCAATAGAGTGAAAAAGGGTTCGTCCGTTTCCGCTTTGGAATAGGCGTCAAAAGAACCCGGCTCGGATTTGGTCGTCATGGAAAATCTCGCTGCGCCCTAGAGCGTGACAACCAATCGTGGATACCGGTTTGGCGGCCGTCATGCTCTACACTTGAATTTAGAGACTGATTCACGTTTGAGACTGAATCAACCCTCAAACGATCAGGCTCTGGAGATTACTTTATCCATGCGCGCGCTTCATCGTTTGGGCAAGCCAAACAATGCGCAGAATTAAGATCGCGGCCGACAAAAACGACGCGATGATAATGGCTTCGATCAAACCTGCTGCGCCATGACGCAGATTCCATGACAAAAAGACGCCCAGAGGGATCATAACGCCAAGATAGGCGACGAAATGGCTGATGGTGGGAAACCAATTGATCCCCATCGCCCGCAAAGCCGCCGCCGCCACGACCTGCAGCCCGTCGGGTAAAATGGTCAGGGCTGCGAGCATGATGAGCGGCGCGGTGATCGCCAACAATGCCGCCTCCGACGCGTAGATGCCGGATATCTGGTGGGCGAACAATGCGACCGCCACTTCGACGCTCAAGCAGACGACAAAGGTGACCCGCAAACCAAGGCCCGCCGCGTGGAGCGCGTTTGCGCGTGATCCCGCGCCCATGGCCTGAGCGGTCAAGACGCCGGTCGCGGCGCTGAGGCCCATCGGCATCATAAACGCCATGGACAACACGTTCAGGCCAATCGCATAGGACGCCACGGCTAGAGCGCCGGACCAGCCCGCGATAAAGTTCATCCCCGCAAAAGCGCCGGCTTCGAAAAATTGCGACAAACCCGCCGCATACCCAATGCGGCGCATCTCGCCGCCAATCGGCCCGCCTGGAACCATTTTCGCGCGCCCCCCTAAAGCGCGGGCGTGTGGCCCCCAAAAGATATAGGCCAGCAGCAACAAGATCAGCGCGACGCGTGCCCCAAAGGTTCCGCAGGCCGAGCCAATCGCCCCCATCGCCTCCACGCCATGACCGCCGCCCACAAGCCATAAGTTCAGCAAGAGATTTACGATATTCGCGACCAGCATGACGATCATGCCGGGCCATGGCCGGCTGAGCCCCTCCAAAAACATAGAGGCGGCCGTAGCCGCGAGCGACATAGGCATGCTGAGCGCCAAAATGATCGCCGCACTGGCTGCGCTTTCGGTTAGCTCAGGAGGCTGGCGCAACAGGGTCAATATCGGATGGATAAAGACTGCGACGAGCCCCGCGAAGATCACGCCCAGAAAAGTTGCATACCATAATCCTTGGCGCAACACGGCGGCGGCCGAACGCATGTCGCCCGCGCCGTAATAGCGCGCAGACAAAATCTGCACTCCCTGCAACAGACCAATACCGGCGACGAGAATTGGCGAGGTGACGGCCCACCCGAGCGCAAGGGCGGCCAGATCGCTGGCGCCGTGATGGCCGACGACAATCGTGTCGACCAACCCCATGGACATCATCAACAGGCGCGACAAAACCACCGGCGCGGCCAGCATAACTAGGTCGCGTAATGTCGCGCGCCTCTGCGTGCGTGCGGAAGGAAAGTCCGCCTGCCCGTTTTCTGTACTTACGCCGTCCACCATTACCGCTCCCCCAAGGCGGGTATCACGCAACCCCGTCCCTCGTCAGACCCTTTGTTTTCCAGTCGCGGCTTTTCCGCAGACGCCTGCTGGGGCCTTCGAACAAACAGCGGAAAACTTGGGCCTTTTAGATCCCTTAAGGCTGCGGGTATTTCCGACTCAGCGCCATTAAGGGTTCGTTTACCTTCGAAAGTTCCTTTTCCCTGCGGGGGCGAAAAACTGCGCAGAAGTATGGTTTGCACAATGCGCCATTTCTTCCGTCGCGTTATGGACCCGCCCTTCGCTTGGGCGGTAGGAGACGATCATGGCAGACGGCATGAATGCGAACCCACACAATCCGCCGAAGGATCTGGGCGACGTGGCGCCGCCGCACAATCTGGACGCCGAGCAAGCGATCCTCGGCGCTATGCTCTATGATAATGAAGTCTATCACCGGCTGGATGTGCCGCTGAAGGCTGAGAATTTTTATGACCCCGTTCATGGGAAGATTTACGAGGTCCTGGTCTCGCTGATCGAAAAAGGCCGCCTCGCAGACCCCATCACATTGCACGATCATTTCGCGCGCGACGGCGGTTTGGCGGAGATTGGCGGTTCCGCCTATCTCGCGGGTTTGATGGAGAATGCCGGCCTCTCGGCGACTGCGCCGGAATACGCCCGTATCGTGCGCGATCTGTCGATCCGCCGCGAACTTATCCGGGTCGCAGGGGAGATAGCGGCCGAAGCCGTCGAGGGCGGCGAAGCTGGCGAGTCCGCCTCAAGCCAGATCGAGGCCGCAGAGCGCAAATTGTTCTCGCTCGCCGAGCAAGGCTCGGCGAATCGCGGGGCAAAATCGTTTGCGCATTCGGTGCGCGAGGCCGTCGAAATGGCCGCTGAAGCCTATAAGTCTGATGGTGGCCTATCCGGCATCGCGACGGGCTTCGATGAATTGGACCGCACGCTCGGCGGCTTGCATCCATCGGATTTGCTCATCCTAGCGGGACGTCCATCCATGGGCAAAACGGCCTTGGCCGTGAACATCGCCTTCCAGGTGGCGCGTCATTATCGTGGCGAGCCAGATCGTGAAGGCCGCATCAAGCCCGCGTCAGGCGGCCGCGTCCTTGTGTACTCGCTCGAAATGTCGGGCGCGCAGCTCGCCCTTCGTATCGTGTCGGACGCATCGGGCGTTGGCGGCGACCGTTTGCGCCGCGGAGATTTGACCCCGCAGGAATTCGGCGAAGTGAAGCAAGCCGCGATGGACATCAATTCCATCCCTCTGCACATCGACGACACAGGCGGCATTTCGATCGGCGCGCTCACCGCAGCGGCGCGGCGCCTGCAGCGCTCTGAAGGCCTCGATATGATTGTCGTGGACTATTTGCAGCTGGTCACCGCCTCGAACCGCCGCAGCGACGGCCGGGTGCAAGAAGTTTCTGAAATCACGCAAGGCCTCAAAGCGATGGCAAAGGAACTCCACGTTCCGGTCATCGCCCTCTCCCAGCTTTCGCGCCAGGTTGAAAACCGCGAAGACAAGCGCCCTCAATTATCGGATCTGCGGGAATCTGGTTCGATCGAGCAGGACGCCGACGTGGTCATGTTCGTTTATCGGGAAGCCTATTACGTCGAACGGGCCGAGCCTGAAGCTGGCACCGACAAACATTTCGAATGGCAGGAGAAAATGAACCGCATCCGCCATCGCTCGGAAGTCATTATCGGCAAGAATCGTCACGGGCCGGTCCGTACCTGCACCCTGGGTTTCCAGCCTGAATTGACAAAATTCTACAATCTTGAGCGTGAAGACAAATACGAGATCCAGCATTAAAAGCGTCTCGTTCGCCATTTAGGCTATGTTTTTCAAGCAAATGACCCTGTTGGCCTGCGAAAAGAGCGGGAATATTGGCGCGCCTTAACAGTGGGTTTTCTTGCGCCAAGGCGAGCCCAAAGGCTATTGAACATGCGGACGAGGGTCCAAGGCCGCTTATGCCGTTCCGGGGATGTGTCCGTCCGGGAATCCCGGCAAGATTTGTGGGCTTTGGGGTGGTGAGCTTTGAGTGAACAGGACGTCATGAGCGTACGCCGCAACCCGCTCGCCGCAATCGGCGCGGCCACTTTAGGTTTTTTCCGCGAGATCGGACGGGTCGGGCTATTCGCCGCTGCCGGGATCGCTGCGTGCTTCACGCCCCGGATTTACATCGGTCAGATTCTGCGTCAGTTCTGGCGCATCGGCTTTTTGTCATTGCCGGTCGTCGGTCTGACCGCTGTATTCATCGGCGCAGCTCTAGCGCTGAATATTTATGTCGGTGGGTCGCGCTTCAACGCCGAAAGCTTCGTGCCGACCATCGTGGTGCTCGGCATCACGCGGGAACTCGGACCGGTGCTGGCGGGCTTGATGCTCGCGGGTCGTGTCTCGGCCGGCATCGCCGCCGAGATCGGCACGATGCGCGTCACGGAACAAATCGACGCGCTCTCGACGCTCTCGACCAACCCCTATCGATTTCTCGTCGCCCCTCGCGTCACCGCCGCGACATTGGCGATGCCGGTGCTGGTCATGATCGCCGACATTATCGGCGTGATGGGCGGCTATCTGGTGTCGATCAACAGCCTTGGCTTCAACGGCTCGATCTATCTCCAGAAGACCTGGGACTTCATCACGGCGGACGACATACTGATCGGCCTCACCAAGGCGGCGGTCTTCGGTTTCATCATTTCAATTATGGGCTGTTTTTTCGGGTTCAATTCACGCGGCGGCGCCGGCGGCGTCGGGCGCGCAGCGACCTACGCAGTTGTGGCGTCGGCGGTGCTGATCCTCGCTTCTAATTACGTGCTCACAACCTTGTTCGTGAAATGACCATGGCGATTCCCAAACTTCAATTGGTCGACATTCACAAAGCCTTCGGGCCAAAGAAGGTGCTGCGCGGCCTCAATCTGGATGTGGCGCCAGGGCGCTCATTGGTCGTGATCGGCGGCTCTGGCACCGGCAAATCCGTCAGCATCAAATGCGCTATCGGCCTTATTCAGCCGGACAAGGGTAAAGTGCTGATCGACGGTGAAGATGTAACGCATGCACACGGCAAAAAGCGTGAAGATGTGTTGCGCAAATTCGGCATGCTGTTTCAGGGCGCGGCGCTTTTCGACTCGCTCACCGTTTGGGAAAACGTCGCGTTCCGCCTGCTCTACCGCGACGGCTTGAAGCGCAAGGACGCCAAAGACCGCGCCATCGAAACCTTGGCGAAGGTGCGCCTGAAGCCGGACGTCGCCGATCTTAGCCCCGCTGAATTATCGGGCGGCATGCAGAAACGGGTGGGCCTGGCCCGCGCCATCATCGCCAAGCCCGAACTGATTTTCTTCGATGAGCCGACGACGGGCCTTGACCCCATCACTGCCGACGCGATCAACGATTTGATCCGCGAAATGGTGACAGATCTCGGCTGTGCAGCGATCTCCATCACACACGACATGGCGAGCGCGAAAAAGATCGCCGATGAAATCGCGATGATCCTAGATGGCCAGATCATCTATCGCGGCCCCGCCGACACGATTTTCAATTCCGGCGATCCACGCGTCGACCAATTCGTGCATGGCCGCGCGGATGGCCCTATCGCAGCGCATATCTAATGGCGAAGGCTGACATCGCGTATGTCTGCCAATCGTGCGGGTCAGCCTATCCCAAATGGGCCGGCAAGTGTGAGGCTTGCGGCGCTTGGAACACGCTTGTCGAAGAAACTGCCGTCGCGCCGCCGGGGGGGCTGGCGCCCACGCCGCGCGCCAAAGGCGGCCACGGCTTAAACTTCGAAGACCTCAGCGGTGACCAAAAGCCTGTGAAGCGTCTACTCACGGGCATTTCGGAATTAGATCGCGCATTGGGCGGCGGACTTGTGCCCGCCTCGGCGATCTTAATCGGCGGCGACCCCGGCATCGGGAAATCGACCATCCTGCTGCAGGCCGCCGCCGCGCTTGGCCGCAAAGGCATCAGCGTTGCATACATTTCTGGCGAAGAAGCCATCGCGCAAATCCAGGATCGCGCCCGGCGCCTAGGCCTCGCCGACGCGCCGGTGAAGCTCGCGGCGGAAACCGAGCTGCGCGCGATCATCGACGGCGTAAAGCGCGAAAAGCCGCAAGTGATGATCGTGGATTCCATCCAAACCATGTGGTCGGACGCCATCGGCGCCGCGCCGGGCACCGTGGCTCAAGTCCGCGCCTGCGCACACGATCTTGTGCGCTTCGCCAAGAAGAGCGGCAGCGTTCTGGTCCTGGTCGGTCACGTCACCAAAGACGGACAAGTCGCAGGCCCAAAGGTCGTCGAGCACTTGGTCGACGCGGTTTTGTATTTTGAGGGTGAACGCGGCCACCATTTCCGACTCCTCCGGGCCGTTAAGAACCGCTTTGGCGGCACCGACGAGATCGGGGTGTTCGAAATGACCGAAGCCGGTCTCGCCGAAGTGCCAAACCCATCCGCCCTGTTCCTGGATTCCCGCGGTGGGCGTGCGTCCGGCGCGGTGGTGTTTGCCGGCATGGAAGGCGCACGACCCGTTCTTGTCGAGATCCAGGCTCTGGCAGCGCCGGCGGCCTACGGCACGCCCCGCCGTGCGGTTGTGGGCTGGGATTCGGCCCGTTTGGCCATGATTCTTGCTGTGCTTGAGGCGCGCTGCGGCCTTCCCTTCGGTGGGCGGGACGTGTACCTCAGCGTGGCGGGGGGGTTGCGAATCTCCGAACCGGCGGCGGACCTTGCGGTTGCAGCGGCCTTGGTCTCGGCGGTCTTTGACGTCCCCCTTGAGGACGACGCCGTAGCTTTCGGGGAAGTGGCGCTGTCAGGCGATATTCGGCCTGCATCGCGCGCCGCCTCCCGGTTGAAAGAAGCGGTCAAATTGGGGTTTGGGCGAGCTTATGCTCGAGACGCGAGTAAAAGCGAACTCAGCAAAGCCGAGTCAGGCATTGAAGTGATCGAAGTGCGCCGATTGCGGGATCTGGTCGATCAGATCGCCAAGAAAGCGCGCAAAGACACGTGACGGAAGGGGCGCCGCACCATGGATAATTTGCCGTTCAATTACTTCGACATTGCGGTGATCACGATCATCGTGATTTCGGCCGCCATGTCGCTGGTGCGCGGTTTCATGCGCGAGGCCTTTTCCATCGCTGCTTTCGTCGGTGCGGCCGCGGCGACGATCATCGGTTTCCCGCATGTACGCCCCTTAGCGGAAAAACAGTTTGGCGTCGGCTTGACCGCGGATGCAGTGACCCTCGCCGGCATTTTCTTGGTCATCTATGTTTTGATCGCGGTCGTTGCTGGGCAATTGACCAAGGTCATTCGTCAGGTCGAGGAAGTGAACGTTGTCGATCGCTTGCTAGGCCTTCTGTTTGGCGCAGCGCGCGGTCTGCTTTTGCTCGCTTTATTTTCGATCGTGCTCGAAGCCGCTTTGCCGGCGGACAAAATGCCGCGGCTCATCACAAATGCGAAGACCTACCCCTTCGTGAACGCGACCGCCCGTTGGATCCAGTCCGTCGTTCCGGCCAAGAAAATCGTCGACCAAGCCAATAAATTGGATGGATCCGGCGAAACGAATTAAGGCGCCGGCACACATTCCAGGCTCACTCGCTGCGCATGCGAATACGCGTGTAATTGCGCTGTCACATATTATATATGCCGCATCCCTATCGGCCCAAAGCGAGTCGGGCGATCGACACGTGGAGTCCAAACATGAGCGGTCCAACGGAACGCGCGGGTGACCTCGAAATTGAGATTGACCCTTATGAAGGGCGCCTGAGAGACGAATGCGGAGTCTTTGGCGTTTATGGACACCCAGAGGCCGGCGTCCTCACCGCTTTGGGTTTGCATGCGCTTCAGCATCGCGGCCAGGAAGGGTGCGGCATCGTCTCTTTTGACGGCGAGCTGTTCCATCACGAGCGGCATTTGGGCCTTGTCGGCGACAACCTCACCGGGGCCGATTTGCCCAAGCGTTTGCCTGGGCACACAGCCGTTGGGCACACGCGCTATTCCACGCAAGGCGGCGCCATTTTGCGCAATGTGCAGCCGCTGTTTGCAGATCTGCAATTCGGCGGCCTCGCCATCGCGCATAACGGCAATCTCACCAATGCGCGCTTGCTGCGCGAGGAATTGGTGAAGGACGGTTCGATTTTTCAGTCGACAAGCGACACCGAAACCATCCTGCAATTGATGGCGCGCGCACGTGATGCAAAGATGATGGACCGGTTCGTCACCGCCCTACGTCAGATCGAAGGCGCATACGCCTTGGTTGCGATGTCGAATAAAAAGCTGATTGGCGCACGCGACCCTCTGGGCATCCGGCCGCTGATCCTGGGTGATGTGAACGGCTGTCCTGTGTTGGCGTCGGAAAGCTGCGCGCTCGATATCATCGGCGGTGAATATGTCCGCGACGTAGAGCCGGGTGAAATCGTCGTGTTCTCGCAAGACGGCATGGAGAGCATCAAGCCCTTCCCGCAAATGCGCGCCCGCCCCTGCATCTTTGAATATGTCTATTTCGCTCGGCCCGATTCCATCGTGAACGGACTATCGATCTACGAAGTGCGCCGGAGCATGGGCCAAATACTGGCGCAGGAATGCCCGATCGACGCAGACGTCGTAGTGCCAGTGCCGGATTCTGGCGTACCGGCGGCGCTTGGTTATGCGGAAGCCTCCGGCATCCCATTCCAGCTTGGCATTATCCGCAATCACTATGTCGGGCGCACCTTCATTCAGCCGAGCCAACAGCGCCGCACCGCTGGCGTGCGCATGAAACTCTCCGCCAATCGCAGCCAAATCACGGGCAAGCGCGTCATCCTCGTTGACGATTCAATCGTCCGGGGCACGACCTCGGCCAAGATCGTGCAGATGGTGCGCGATGCGGGCGCCAAGGAAGTCCACTTGCTCAGCGCCAGCCCGCCGATTGAATGGCCAGATTATTACGGCATCGACACGCCCGAGCGTGAACACCTGCTCGCGGCCACACACACGCTCAAACAGATGGTGCAAAAGCTCGGCGTCGATAGCCTCGGCTTCCTCACGGTTGGGGGGCTCTACAGGGCCATGGGCATCGACAAACGCGACGACGAGCATCCGCAATATACGGATCACTATTTCACCGGCGATTATCCGACGCGGCTCCTCGATAAGGATTTAGCGAAATCGGACAAGGATCGCCAATTGTCGTTCCTGGTGGAAGCGTGAGCGCAGAATCCCAACGTATTGCCGTCGTGACCGGCGCCTCTCGAGGGTTAGGACGGGCGGCGGCTCTGGCCCTCGCTGAGGCGGGCTATCACGTTATTGCCGTGGCGCGCGCAAAGGGCGCCCTCGAAAAACTCGACGACGAAATCCAAGCGAAAACCGGCGCACCGGCGACGCTGGCGCCGATGGATCTAAAAGATGGCCCCGCACTCGATCGCCTGGGCGCCTCCATCTTCGAACGCTGGCAAAAGCTCGACGCGTTCTTTGCCTGCGCCGCGACCTTGGGCGGCAGCCTCAGCCCCGTCCCGCATTACGCGCCGCGCACAATGGAAGAAGTCGTCGCCGTAAACTTCACGGCGAACGCGCGTCTTATTCGCGCCCTTGATCCGCTCTTGCGCTCGTCCGATGCCGGACGCGCGGTATTCGTCACCTCCAGCCGGGGTATTGAGCCGAAGGCATATTGGGGCCCCTACGCAGCCACAAAAGCTGCGCTGGAATCCTTGGTGCTCTGTTATGCCGACGAAATTCGGCCTTCGGCGCTCAAGGTGAATTTACTGGACCCAGGCAAGATGCGCACCTTGATGCGAGAAACCGCCTATCCGGGTGAAGATCCGGAAACCTTGCCGTCCCCCGAAAGCATTGCGCCCTTGGTCGTGGAAATGCTTTCACCAAATTATCAGCAACATGGCGCGCGCATCCTTGCGGCCGACTGGCGTGCGGCGCGCCACTAGCGTTTTTGCGCCAACGCAAACGACGATCGCAACAGCCTGATAGAGTGCTCTCTTCGCCGTAGCCGGGAGATCCATCTCTATGCCAAAGCAAATTTGCCTGATCCAAGGCCATCCGGACGACAATCCAAAGACTCTTTGTCACGGACTCGCGCGATCCTATTTGGACGGCGCGAGAGCAGGTGGCCATAAAGTTCGCAAGCTCAATGTGGCTGCGCTCGATGTCCCTTACCTCGCATCAAGCGCCGATTTCCTCACCTCGCCGCCCGCACAGATAAAAGAGGCGCAAGACATGATCGCTGCATCCGATCATGTGGTGTTCGTTTATCCGCTTTGGCTCGGTTCGATGCCCGCAAAGCTAAAGGCGTTTCTTGAGCAGGTGGCGCGTCACGAATTTCTGATAACGCAGGACCCCAAAGGCGGCTGGCCTACCAAAAAAATGAAAGGTAAGTCGGCGCGAGTGATTGTGACCATGGGTATGCCGGCGGCCGCCTACCAATTGGCGTTCAACAAATCGGGCGTAAAGAGCATGGAGCAAGGCATTCTGACCCTGTCCGGCTTTAAACCGGTCCGCGATACGCTCATTGGCTCTGTCGGGGCTGCGGACGAAAACCAGCGCATGAAATGGCTCGCCACTGTGCGTGCGCTGGGCGTGAAGGGCGCCTAGTCCTTTTCGTCCGCGAACGGATTTTTTGAATTCTGGCGCACAAAGATGCGCATCGGCACAGCCGGAAGGCCGAACGCGTCGCGAATGCCGTTCAGCAAGAACCGCTGATAGGTCTCCGGCAAATAGGATGCACGCGAGCACACCAGCACGAAGGTCGGCGGGCGGGCTTTGACTTGTGTGATGTAACGCGGCTTAACGCGGCGGCCATCGACGACCGGCGGCGGATTGCGTTCCATCGCTTCGCGGAGCCAGCGGTTCAATTCACCGGTTTTGACGCGGGTGTTCCAATCGTCATAGACGCCGAACACCGCCTCCATCAGCTGTTCCGTGCCGCGACCCGCCAGCGCGGATAGCCGCACCAATGGCGCGCCGCGTGTTTGCGGCAGCAACCGATTGGCTTTGTCTTTAAGCTCCTCGAAGCGTTTTTGCGGCTCCTCGACCAAATCCCATTTGGCGAGTGCGTAAACGATGGCGCGGCCTTCCCGCGCCACAAGATCGGCGATTTGTAAATCTTGCTTCTCGAACGCCTCGCGCGCATCCATCACCAAAACGCAGACTTCGGCGAATTGGATCGCGCGCAGCGTTTCGGCGACCGACAGCTTTTCCAGTTTTTCATCGACGCGCGCCTTGCGCCGCATGCCGGCTGTGTCTGTGAGCCGGATTTGCCGGTCGCCCCACATCCAATCAATCGCGATGGAATCCCGCGTTATGCCCGCCTCCGGACCGGTGATGACGCGCTCCTCGCCAACCATCGTGTTGACGAGTGTGGACTTACCTGCGTTTGGACGGCCAATAATTGCGAGCTTCAACGAATCTCGGCTGGACGCGGCCTCGGTATCGTCGCCAGACCCTTTGTCCTGCGCTTGGCGGATCGCGTCATAGAGGTCCGACATGCCCTCGCCGTGCTCAGCGGAGATCGGCACAGGCGTCCCAAGGCCCAGCGAATAGGCCTGCATGATTCCATCGTCCGCGGCTTTGCCTTCAGCTTTGTTGGCGAGCAAAACGACCGGCTTATCGGCGCGGCGCAGAAGCGCGCCAAATTGCTCGTCAAGGCCAGTGATGCCGGCGCGTGCGTCGATCATGAACAGCACAACATCCGCGTCAGCGACGGCGCGCTCCGTTTGCGCGCGCATCCGCGCTTCCAGACTTTGATCCCGCACATCTTCAAAGCCGGCGGTGTCGATCAAAATAAGATCGATGTCACCTATCCTGCCTTGCCCTTCGCGGCGGTCGCGCGTCACCCCCGGCCTGTCGTCCACCAGCGCAAGCTTCTTACCCGCCAACCGGTTGAAGAGCGACGACTTTCCTACATTGGGTCTCCCGACAATTGCGACCTTGATCATCGTCCTACCTGAGAGCGATCAGGTCCGCATTCTCATTGAAGAGATAAACGGTCTGATTGGCGGCCACAGGGGGCACAGTGACGCCGTCCCCGATCTTGATCGAGCGCACAACGTCGCCAGTGCCGGGGTCAACTTCGGAAACCTTGCCGTCGGAAGACGCCAACACCAATTTACCGCCAATCATCAGCGGTCCGGACCAAACGACGCGGCCCTTCTTCTTCTTTGCGTTTTCGTAGCGCTCCATTTGCTTCACCCAGCGAATGGCGCCGGTGTCGCGCTTGATGCAAACGAGTTCGGAATCCACGGAAACGCCAAACACATATTCGCCCGCGACAAGCGGCGTCTGAATGCTCGCGAGCGGCCGCACCCAAACGCGTTGTCCTGAACGCTGATCGATCGCGGCGATCATGCCCGATTGGCTGACCGCGATAATGAGGCCGTTCGAGACGACGGGACGACCCGCAATATCGTTTATGGAGGAGAGCGATGTAAGCTGACCCGCGCGCGTGAGCGCATCCGACCACAGACGGTTGCCGTTCCCCGCATTCAGGGCAACGATTTCACCGGACGGAAACGGCGCCACAACCAGATCGCCGTCGACAGCCGCACTTGGCGCGGACAGAACGCGCGCGGGCTCTGCGATGGCTTGATAGGTCCATTCGAGATCGCCGGTATTGGCGTCGAGCGCGAAGAGCTCGCTGTCGTTGCTGGAGGCGTAAACTTTACCGCTGTCATAGGTCGGCGCGCCTGCGAACGGTGAATCTTCCGTCACACGCCACACTTCAGCGCCGGTCGTCGCATCCAATGCGACGATGAAGCCGAAGCCTGTCGCGACGAACAACTTGCCGTCGCCATAGGCGATGCCCCCGCCGACTGCGAGTTTGTCCTTGCCCTTTTTGGGCTCCAGCGACTTACGCCATTCCTGACGCCCTTCCGAAGCCGAAAGCGCAACCACATTGTATTTTGCATCAAGGGCGAAGATTTTGCCGTCGGCGATGACCGGCGGCGCCGTCACGCGTTCGCGGCGTGCGCCACCCGATCCAGCGCTGCGCTTCCACGCTATCGAGAGAGAACCGTCACCAACGATGGCGCCCGGCGAATTCGTTGCAGGCCCGCCCGGCTGCGGCCACGCTGTCACATCCGTCGCGTCCGGGAGAATGAAGGTCTCGGTTGCTGCGGCGTCATCCGGCGCGAGCTTTTGTTCGAACGTCAGGATCGAAATGCGGCCTTCTTTTTCAGCCGTGGAGGCTTCGGGCTTTTTCTCGTCCTTATTGAATGGCCAAACCTTGTCGCCAACGGAGCTCACTGTTGAACAGCTTGCGGCCATGGCCGCGCAAATGACCAGAATTGCTATACGCCGCATCGGCTATTCTCCCTTCGCCGCTGGTTTGGCGTCTGGTTTCTTTTCCGCCGCCGCGCTCGCTTTCGCGGGTTCTGGCGGCAGTAGCGTCAGCGCAAGCTGCGCTCGCTGTTTCACGGCTTCGGGCGCGTCCAGCATCAAAGCCAAAGATTGGTACTTTAAGCGGGCCTCGCCATTTTTACCTTCGTCGAGCGCCTTTGCAGCAAGGATTTCCTGCGCCATCGCCGCGAAGGGTCCCTTGCGGTCCGTCACCGGCTTCAAGCGCCCGGTCAATTGGTCTAGATCTTCTTTTTCCATCGCAAGATAGGCCGCCTTGATGGCCGCCGCAGATTGCAAATCTTCGTCGGGGCCAGTTTTGGCCGCCTCTTCCAGCATTTTTTGAGCCCCAACCGCATCGCCCTTGCGCAGGGCAATCTCGGCCTTGGACTGCATCGCCAGAGATTTATAGCCGGCCGGCGCGGTCTTGATCAAAGCATCGAGCTTGGATTGGGCGGCGTCAAACTCACCCTTCTGCATGGACTGCAAGGCGGCGGTGAATTCGTCGGACGCTTTTCCAGCGGTGGTCGTGGAGTACCAATTCCAAGCCTCGCGCCCACCCACACCTAAGATGACGGCGGCAATGGCGGCGTAAACGACGAACTGCCACTTCTTCCAAAGCGCGCTCAACTTTTCGTGCCGAAGCTCTTCTTCGACCTGATTGATGAACTCGTCTGAGTTGGCCACAGGGCCCCTCCCAACTCGCGGCAATCCACTCACCCAGGCATTTTAAGGCTCTGGGCGCGCAAAATAGCGCCGCAACAAATGTCCCCGGCGAATAACCGGGGGCAGCGCACCCGTCTAGAGCAGGAAGGCGCTGATTGGAAATGTCTTTATCTGTTGTTAGGCGCCAATAAGACCCGAACGAGGATAAACCCCAATAAATTCAGGTTAAGCCCTTTGGGCCGCCCCTTGTGGGCGGCCACTTTAGGCTTTTTTGCTTGGGGTGAGCGTATAGGTCTCGGCGGACGACGGGAACGTCCTGGCCCTGACATCGGCCGCATAGGTGGCCGCCGCTTCAGAGATTACTTTGCGCAAATCGGCGTAGCGGCGGACGAATTTTGGCGTCCAGTCGAAAAGTCCAAGCATGTCGTCGGTGACCAGGATCTGGCCGTCGCAGGCTGAAGAGGCGCCGATGCCGATGGTCGGCGCGCCGACGGACGCAGTCACTTCCCGCGCGAGTTCGAGCGTGACGCCTTCGACCACGATGGCGAAACAGCCTGCTTCATCGGCTTCGCGGGCTTCATTCAGCACGCGCAGCCGCTCGTCCATATCCCGGCCCTTGGCGCGCATGCCGCCTTCAACGTGCACCGCCTGCGGCTTCAAGCCGACATGGCCCATGACTGGAATGCCGCGCTCGACCAGAAAGGCAATGGTCTCGCCCGCGCCTTTGCAATGTTCGACCTTCACCGCCTGAGCGCCGGTTTCCTTTAGAACGCGTACGGCGGAGCGGTACGCGGCCTCCTTGGATTCCTCATAGGTTCCGAAGGGCAAATCGACCACAACAAGGGCGTTGGGCGCGCCGCGCCGTACGGCGCGGCCGTGCATAATCATCATGTCCAATGTCACGCCAACCGTGTCCGGTAAGCCGTGCATGACCATGCCGACGGAATCCCCGACCAGCATGAGATCACAATGCGGGGCCAAAAGCTCCGCCATCGGCGCGGTGTACGCGGTCAGGCAAACGACCGGTTCGCCGCCTTTGCGGGCCTTGATCACAGGAACGGTGATGCGGCGCTCGACGCCATCGATCTTCGACATGGAAACCTAAAAGACTCAAAGTCGGGGGGAGGAGCCGCCGGATACCTCGATTAGGGACCAGCCGGGCCGGTCTGAATTCAGCGCTTCTTGTCTACGCCAAAAGTCCTCGAAATCCGTGACCAGAATATGGCGATTACAATAGGTTAATCGTAAGAATGCGGCAAGCCGCCACAGCGGACGAGGGTCCATGTTTGGGACTGGCTGCCTTGTTGTTTTGCAAGCCATTTGGCCCTGAAACACTCCGCCGGCGGATCGTCGCCCGTCAGCTCCAGGCGCTTAACCAATCTCGGCTTGGTAAATATCGGGCTTAAAGCCGACCAGGATTTTACCGTCTATTTCCAAAACCGGGCGCTTGATCATGCTCGGCTGGGCTTGCATCAGCGCCTGCGCTTTTGTGGCCGTCAGGGCCTCTTTGTTAGAATCCGGCAGTTTTTTGAAAGTCGTGCCGGCCTTGTTCAGCAGGACTTCCCAGCCAACCACCTTGATCCACGTCTGCAGCTTTTCCTTGCTCACGCCTTCGGTTTTGTAGTCGTGGAAGACGTAAGAGACTTTGTGCGCATGAAGCCAGTCGCGCGCCTTTTTCATCGTGTCGCAAGCCTTGATGCCGTAAAGGTGCGCGTCTGCCCGCTTCGCCATCGCTCTCTCCTTAAGGCATCGATCCCGCGCCCGTTTAAACGAGTCGCGGGATTGAAACCACTGTCTGCGGAACGCCGCCCTAAAGCGTCGCGAAGTCGATAATTGTTATGGCGTTCTCGCCATTCCAATTCTTCGAAGCAGCAATACCGTCTCGGATCATGTCGCGCTGCCCCTTGCCTTCGATGATCTCGAACAGCATTCCCTTTTGCGAGGGATCTTCGAAATAGCCGACGCGCACGGCGGCGTTCTGGGCGAAGAAAACGCGTACTAACCCACCGGTCTCCATTTCTTTCGTGACTTTGTCGAGATCGTCCACCAGCCACGCCACATGGTGCATGCCCATCAGCGCATTGAGGTCCGCGTCGCGATAGGGAGAAGCGGCTTTATTGGTGGCCTTGATGAACTCGATCTGCGTGTCGCCCCTATAGCCAAGCGCTACATCGATGGTGACGCTCGTCGGCTGACCGCGATACGTGCCTTCCATCAGAACGTTCTTAAAAACCATCCACGGGCCGACGCCGAAGCGATTGGTCCAATCCGCGACCGAACGATCGAGGTCATCGGTGAGAATGCCGATCTGATCGATGGGGGCCTTGAGCGCTGCGATTGCCATGTGAGAGTCCCTCCTAGTTTTTTCTTAGAGCGCGGCGGCGTGCCTGCCGGCGCGGCGGCCAAAAAAAGACGCCTCGCCCAAGCATGTGCCCGATGCGTAGCCGTTGGAATCTTGCGCGATGTTCGAAGCACAAGCGCCGGCGGCATAGAGCCCCGGTATCGGCTTTCCGCTCGCGTCGAGCGCCTCGGCGTTCGCTGAGACCTTCAAGCCGCCTAAGGTAAAACCCGTATAGACCGCCTTGCCGAAAGAAATGTCGAACGCGGCGTATGGCCCTTCGGTCAGCGGCTTCAACCATTTCGGATATTTGTGGAATTCGGGATCTTCGCCGTTTGCGGCGTCCGCGTTATAGTCCGCCATCGTCTTTTGCAGCGCGCCCTCGGGAAGATTCAAACCCGCCTCCATTTCAGCAATTGTTTCGAAACCGTCGATGAGTTGCTGGTTGGTCAAGGATGCGAAGTGCGGATAGCCAAAGATCGAAGAATCCAGGATTAGAAAAACAACCCCACCCGGCTGCTGCGAGGCGAAAATGCTCGAGCGGCTGTGATACGAATCCTCGGCGACAAATCGCTTGCCGTCGCGATTGACGAGAATGCCCTTCAATAGATTTTCGGGCGGATAGAAGGGCGAGGTCAGGAACGGCTCTTCCATGTGTTCCGTCGCCGAGCCGGCCGCCATCCCGAGCTTAATCGACAAACCGTCGTCATAGGGGCTGCCTTGCACGTAGCTCGACTTCAGCATCGGCACGTATTGCTCGACCATGTCAGGGTTTTGACCAAAGCCGCCCGCAGCAAGGATCACCGCTTTCTTCGCACGCACAAAATAGTCTTCCGAGAAACTGCGATACTTCACGCCAACGATACGCTCGCCTTCGCGCACCAAAGCTTCAGCCTTGGCGTTTGGGATGACTTTAGCGCCGGCGGCTTCTGCTTTTTCAGAGAGGATTTTCAGCGCCAACGCGCCGCCGCCCTCTTCGCCGTCAAATGCAACCTTATGGCCGCGCGGCGCGGGCTTAGCCATTTCCCGGTATGGCCAGACCTGCTCGTTGCCGGTCCAGATTAGACATTCACGCGTGGGCTGCACGACATTCTTCGTGGGATAAAAGCTGCGATCGAAAGGGACGCCTTGCGCTTCCAGCCAATCGAAATGCGCGACGCTTCCATCGGCGTACAGACGGATTTTCTCGTGATGCGGATCCAGCGCGGTCGCTTCGAGATATTTAATCATTTCTTCGACGCTATCGTCGAACCCTGTGGCCACCTGCACCGCAGTGCCGCCGCCAAGGTAAAAGTGTCCGGCCGCCGCGGAGGTCGAGCCAGTGCACCCGCTGGTGCGTTCGATCAAAATGACTGAGGCTCCGGAAGCCCTCGCCTCCAAGGCGGCGCATGCGCCCGCCATGCCAAAGCCCACAATAACGACGTCTGCTTCCGCCGAATATTGCCCGACATCCTTGGATTCGATTATCAGAGTTTCTTCTTGCCCGGTTTTTTCGCCGTCTGCGCTCGCGCTCATCCCCCGCCTCCCTTTTTTCCTTATCGCCGATAATTATGCCATACTATTTGTCTAGTCAAATTAAGTGATGCATGGTCGCTCCGGTGTAAGGATAGCGGGGATTGACGATGAATGCGCGAGCAGCAGCGCAGAAAACGGCGGCGAAACGTGGACGGCCCGCCGGTCGCACAGCCTTCCAAGAAGAACAGCGCCGGCAGACCCGTGCAGCGGTCATGTCCGCCGCGGCGGAGGTATTCTCCAGCGCAGCTTATGTCTATGCGACGATCGACGACATCACGCGCGCAGCCGGTATTAGCCGCGCCACGTTCTATATGCATTTCGAATCCAAGCTTGCGCTGGCCTTTGCGATCTATGACGACATTTCGCAGGATTGGCAGGAACATTTCGACAAACTCAGCGAGCCTGGCGTCACCGAAGCAGCCAATCTGAAGCCCTGGATACAACGACTGGCGGGCATCTATGTCGACCATGGCTATGTCACGTCGCTGGTGTCGCAATTGGAGATTTTTGAACCCGCCTTTCGCGCGCGGTTGCGCACGGACCGTAGCGGTTTGATCGACTATCTGGGCGAACGCGGCCTCAGGGGATTCGCCAAAGCACGAGGCTCAAACAAATCAGCGCAATTGCGCCGCGCTGAAGCGACCTTACTTTTGCGGCGACTCGATCAAATTTGCGGCGATCTCGCCCATCCCGATGCGCTGAGCCCCGCTGAAGCGGAAATCTACACCAACATCGCAGTGAAAGAACTCAGCGCCTTTATTAGCGGCGAATAGATCTTAGGCGGCGTTCGCGCCCGCGATATGCCCTACGGCCACATAGCCCATCACCATCGCCGGCCCGATAGTCGAGCCCGGCCCCGGATAGCCCGGCCCCATCACCGCGCCTGAACAATTGCCAATCGCATAAAGCCCTTGGATCGGCCGGCCGCTTTCGGCGATCACGCGCGCATATTCATCCGCCTTCAGACCTCCCTTGGTGCCGATGTCGCCGGGCGCCAGCTTGATTGCGTAAAATGGCGGCTCGTCCAATGCCGCGAGGCATGGATTGGGCTTATTCTTATGGTCGCCGTAATAGCGATCGTAGATGTCGCCGCCCTTGTTGAACTCAAGATCGACGCCAGTCTTCGCATAGTCGGCCATGCGCGCGATCGTGCCGCGCAGGCCTTCTTTGTCGATTCCAATCCGGTCGGCGAGCGTGCCGATATCGTCCGCCTTGTAATACAAATCGCCCTCCCATTCGGGCGGCAGCTTTGAATCGGGCAGAATCACAGATGGATAAAGCGGGCCCGCCGGATATTGCTTGCGAAAACGGGCGTCGAACACCATCCAAGCGGGAATGGCTCCGTTGCCGGCGTCGTGGTCTGCGTACTGAGCCTCGCCGAACTCCAGATACGGCATGGCTTCGTTGGCGAAGCGCTTGCCCTTGGCGTTGACGATCACGCAGCCTGGCCCGGCGCGTGAGGTAATCACCGGATCAGCGGCGCCGCCGCCCGGCATCTCCACCGAGGGCGTCCACCAGGCCTTGTCCATAAATTCCGTCGCTGCGCCGATCGCGACTCCCGCCTTTATGGCGTCACCGGTATTTGGGGCGGACGACGCCGTCCATGTCGCCTTGGTCGGATTGGGCAGATATTGCGCGCGCATTTCCTGGTTCTGCTCGAAGCCGCCTGCGGCAAGGATCACGGCGCGCTTGGCGATCAGCGTTTCCGCTTTGCCGTTGCGCTCGATCGTGATTCCCGTGACGCGCTGGCCTTCCGTCTTGAGCCCGGTGAATTTGACGTTGAGCCAGAGCGGCATGTCGCGATCGAGCATTGAGGTGCGCAACGCGCCGACCATCGCCTGGCCCATCGTCATGCGGCGATCGAACTTGCCCTTTGCGCGCGCGCCGACGTCAAACAAATAGCGCAAAACGATCTTTACGGCGTGCAGAAACCAGCCCGGCTTGCGCCCCATCAGGACGGCGGCGTCCGTTTGATCCATCGTCATGCGGCCAAACAGGAAGCCCCTGCGTTCGGCGCCGCGCATGTCCTTCACCGCATCGCCCAATTGGAAGCGATCAAAGATGTGCGGCTCCATTGTGCGCCCGCCTGGACGCGCGCCAGGGAAGTGCTGGTAGTAATCCGGATAGGCGCCGACCGCACGGAAGCTCAGCCGCGTCTTCTCAGCCAGGTAGTTCAGCATGGGCGCGCCATTTTCCATATAAGCGCGCAAGCGCGCCTCCGGCACTTCTCCCTTCGTCGCGGCCATCACATAGGCCCAGGCGTCTTTGAAATTGTCTTCCCGCCCGACCCTGGCCATATCGGGGTTCACGGGAATCCAAATGCCGCCACCGGAAACCGCCGACGTCCCGCCGAACTTATCGCTCTTTTCGATCACCAGCGTTTTCAGGCCGAGATCATGCGCGCGCACCGCAGCCGTCATCGCGCCCGCTCCGGAGCCTACAACGATAACATCCCATTCGCTCATGATTGTTCCTTACGCGAAGCGCTTTGTGCAGGCCGCTGATCCGGTGTTTCAGGACTGCGCGATGACAACTTTGCCGATGTGACCGCGGCTCGAAAAGAATCGGTACGCGTCTTCAGCTTTTTCGAACGGATACACAGAATCAATCACTGGCTGGATCTTGTTCTGCGCCACGAACCGCAACATCGCTTCAAGGTCGAGGCGATTGCCCATGCCATTGGCGAAAAGCGTCAACACCTTGTGGTTCACGCCCATCATATGGCGGTAGTCGATCGATCCCATGCCGCCGACAATGCCGACCATCGCGATGCGACCGCCAACCTTCGACGCCATGATCGATTGCGGCAGCGTATTGGGGCCGCCAACTTCGACCACCAGATCGACGCCGAGGCCGCCCGTCAATTCCAGCACCTTTGCGCCCCATTCGGGCGTCTCGATATAGTTGATGACTTCATCCGAGCCCATCGCCTTCAGGCGCTCCATCTTCGCAGCGCTGGAGGTCGTGGAAATCACGCGGCAGCCCATCGCCTTGGCGAATTGCACGGCGAACATAGAGACGCCGCCTGTGCCTTGCGTGAGGATGGTATCGCCCGGCAGCACCCCGCGCCGCGTCGGCCCGCCGTTCAAACTGCTCCAGGCGCTAAGGCCGGCGCACGGCAGGCTCGCCGCCTGCTCGAAGCTTATGGATTCCGGGATCGCAACAAGCCCTGCTTCCGGCAGCGTGACGAGTTCAGCCAGCACCCCTTCGGCAGTGATGCCGAGCACCACGCCCGCGGTGGACGGCTCCGGTTCTCCCGCCAACCAAAGCAGGTTCGGATTGGCGAGCACGCGATCGCCGATCGTCCAGCGCATGACGCCGGGCCCGATCGCTTCAACTACGCCCGCGCCATCCATCAACGGGATCTTGCCGTCGACGGGAAACGCGCCGCTGAGGCACACCAGATCGACGAAGTTCAGTGAATTGGCGCGCATCCGCACAAGCACTTGGCCTGGCCCGGGCGCGGGCGCTTCTTCTTCCCGCAGCGTCAGACCGATTGCGGCCCCATATACGCCTTCTAATGTCTTGGATGCGTCGAAGCGATACGCCTTCATGTGATCCCCCAGCCGAGCTGTGCTCAGCATGCCGTTTGCGTTGGTTTATGCGCGTTTGGTTTGGTTTGGAAGGGCGGGAGGTAGAGCCGCCACTCACTTTTAAGCGTCGTCGCAGGACGTCACAAAAACATTGTAAGTAAAATGTTTGTTGAGTAGGGTTGCGGTTCAAGCTTCTCGGGGGAATCGCATGGACGAAGCCGCAGCAAACGGGAAACGCCCGCCGCTGGTCAGTGGCGCATTGCCGAGGACCGGCCATTTTCTCGAATTCTGCGAAAACCCTGCGCCGTTCCTGCAACGCTGCTACGCCGAGCATGGGGAGGTGTCGCAATTCGACCTCGGCGGATTAAGGACGTCGCTCTTTGTCGGCCCTGAGGCGCACGAGGCCATCTATCGGGCGCCGGACGAACAGCTGAGCGCTGCCGAGGCGTACCAGATGATGGTCCCAGTCTTTGGGGTTGGGATTCAATACGGCGCCCCGCCGGTCATCGAACGTCAGCAACTGAAGATACAATCCGCCGGCCTGCGTCATGACCGTATGAAAGGTTATGCGCCGATCGTGGCGGCGGAAGTGGAAAATTGGATTCAGCAATGGCCGGATGAAGGCGAGCGGGATTTTTATGAATCCTTCACCGAGTTGACCATGAAGACCTCAACGCATTGTTTGATGGGCACGGATTTTCGCAATTCGATGAATGACGAGTTCAAGGGCCTTTATCATGACCTTGAAATGGCTGTGGACCCCGCCGCTCTCGCCGACCCAACGCGGCACAGCGATTCTGCGGCGCGGCGGGATCAGTCCCGCGCGCGTCTGGTTGAGATTATTTCAGAGCGCATTCATATCCGGCGAGCCGCAATCGCGCGCGGTGAAACCTTCACGGATATGTTTCAGCATTATCTCGACGCCGCTTACGCGGATGGCACGAAACTGACTGAGCACGAAATCACCGGCATGGTGATCTGGTTCATGTTCGCGGGCCATCACACCAGCGGCAACACCTCCGCTTGGATGATCGTCGAGCTGGCGCGGCATCCGGAATTCGCCAATGAGATCGTCGCGGAGCTAGACGCATTGTTTTCGGACGGCCAGGAGATCAGCTTCCAGGCTATGCGCGAGATCCCGGCTCTCGACAATTTTCTCACCGAAGTGCTGCGCCTTCATGCGCCTCTCGTCACCCTCACCCGCCGTGTGAAACACGACTTCCAGTACAAAGACTTCGTTATTCCCGCAGGCGACAATGTCATGGTGTCGCCTTATGTGGCGCACCGGATGTCCGACTATTTCGAGGAGCCGCTCCGCTTTAATCCCAAGCGTACGCTTCCGGACAATCCATTCGCTTTTCTGCCTTTCGGCGGCGGGCGGCACAAATGCGTCGGTAACGCCTTCGCCATTTTGCAAATCAAGGCAATCTTCGCGACGCTGTTGCCGCGGTATGAATTCGAACTGAGCGAACCCTCGGACTTCTACAAAGACATCATGCCATCGCTGATTCTTCGGCCCACAGATCCGTGCAAGTTGCGCTTTAAGCGGAGGAAGGCCCATTGAGCAGCGGGAAGACGATTGAGGGACCTTTCGAGATCGAACTGGACATGGATCTTTGCCAAGGCCATGGCGTCTGTCGTGGCGAAGCGCCAGAAGTATTCGACGTGATCGATGTGAAGTTCGGATATGCAAAAGTAAAGCTTCTGCAACACCAACCAGACGCGGCTTTGCATGACGGCTTGCTCAATGCAGTCAAGTATTGCCCAAATCACGTCATTCGGATCAAAAGACCGGGCTGAAGGCTCACTTCAGGATTTCAAATCCGCAATCAGCATTGCCTTCACCCGGTCCAAGTGCTTCCCGGCTTGCGAAGCGCGCCCCGGCTCCAGCAAGCGGTCGATAGCGAGCCCTGTCAACACGACGTGCACGAACAATAGTAATTCCTGGAGCTCGGCCTCGGATTTTGTTGTGGCGTCAAACGTTCTGCGCATCATGGCGATATGCTCTTTTGCGTGCGCCTTTGCTGTCTTCGTCCACTCGGTGTGTTGCGCTGGATCTCGTCCCTCACCCAATGTCACATCCACAGCGGCCAGATAAGCGTCGCCGCAATAATGCTCCCACATGAGATCGATGAAGCGGTCCGCTCGCTTAGTCAAACTCTGACCATCGAATGAAACATACGACATTAAAGCGATGAAATCGGCGTGTGACTTTTCCAAGATGGCGCGCAGCACGTCATCTTTCGCGCCGAAATGGTGTTGAACCGCACCCCATGTCAGGCCGGACTGTCTGGCGATGCGGTTCGCCGTCGCGCTCGAAAGACCTTCGTGCCGGATGATGTAAATCGCAGCATCCAGAATACGATTTCGCGACAGGCGCGACTTCTCCGTCTGCCAAGATTCTATTTCGGTCATTTAGCGGCGCGCCCCCAGCCCGTGCTCGCCATCATCGCGCATGAAAGCGCATGCGTCATCCCACAAACAAAAAGGCGCTGGCCTAGACCAGCGCCTCCATTTCTTTGACTGGAGCGATCAGCCGCGCGCGGCTTCGAAGGTCCAGGTCCAGTAATCGTCCGGCGGACCGTCTTGGAAGTTGAACTCCTCGCGAACGTCCGCGATCTTCCAATCCAGATAATCTTCCCAGCGGATCATAAAGAGCGGCTTTTTCTGCTTCATGCCCAGCGCATAGCCGCGCGCGATGCCTTCGATATAAGCCGGCGACACCGCCGGATAATGGCAGCCCGCACGCATCATGCCGGTCGAGGCGAGGAAGTAACCATTGAGATTCATCTCGTGGGCGAGTTCCAGCGAGAAGTAATTGTGGCACGCCATACCGTTGGCGATGATCAAGGCGGTTTCGCCGATCGGGCTCGGGCACAGCCCCGTCACCATATGCTCGATGTCGTGGTTTTGGATACGGCGCTTGTTAATGAAGTCGTAATCGGTCTTCGCTTCTCCGAGGAACATGAACTCTATGTCCAAACCACTTTTTACGACGAAGTCATAAATCCGCGCGCCAAGCGTGCCTGGCTCATAACCCTTCAAATTCTCTTCGTTAAAGTTGGAGAGATAGCGCTCGTCCAACCAGGCTTTAAATTCGGGGATGCGCTGCTTGTCCGCTTCGACCAAGGCGAACAAACGCGCGCCGTCCGTCACTTCGCTGAAGGCACGCAATATCTCAGGAATAAGGTACGCAGGCGGCAAATCGTGACCGTCGCGCTTCAGACCCATTTGCGCGAACATGTCGCGGAACAGTGAATTGTTCAGGTACTTCGACGAGCTGGTCATAATGCTGCTGCGCGCAGGCTCGACGGAGCCCATCAGATATGCGGATTCCGCAGCGTCGGTGATTTTCGGCTTGGGCTCATTCATGGCGCTCACTCCCTGTGACGGCGCTACCGGTTACGCCGCAATGGTTTAATTTCTCTATTCTATATAATTAGCCTCTGCGTCAAGACTTTGGCTCCGCGAGTGACGCCGTACGGCGATCTGCCCCGAGACGGCGTCCACCGCACAATGAGCGGCGGACGCCATCGCGTGAGCATTGACTTAAATCGAAACGCCTGGTCTGGCCTAGGAATGTACGCCGCCGTCTATGCGGATGATCTCGCCATTGATATGACGGCCGTCCGCCGACGCCAGCATGGCAATAGCGCTGGCGACGTCTTCTGGCGGCGCGTAATGCCCATCTGGACGGGTCAAATGGTCGAACAGGGTCATGTCCGGCTCGGGCGGAAAGCCTGTCGCCATGCCCGCCACCATCGGCGTCTTAATGCCGCCAGGCGCGATCGCATTCACGCGCACGCCACGATTCATATATTCCCACGCCAGCGTCCGGGTCATCGCCATCACGCCGCCTTTCGACGACGCATAGGCCGCCATATAAGGATGCCCGAAGAAGGATGAAGTCGAGGCGGCGTTCACGATATTGCCCTTCGTCTTCAAGAGATGCGGCAGCGCTTCCCGGCAGCTCAAGAACACGCCGACAAGGTTGGTGTTGATGACGTGCATGAATTGTTCAAGCGTAGTGTCGGTCGTGTGAGTGGCGCGTAAAATGCCCGCCATATTGACCAAAACGTCGATCCCGCCTTCGGCGGCGGCGAACTCTGAATAAGCCCGCTTGAGATCGGATTCATAGCTCACAGAGCCCAGCGCATAACGAGCTTTGCCGCCCGCTATGGCGCCAGCATTCGCATTCGCGACCGATTCCTTTAGCCCCTCTTCGTTCATGTCGAAACCGAGCACGTTGGCGCCTTCGGCGACCATACGCGCCGCTGTGGCCCGCCCAATGCCTGTCGCTGCGCCGGTGATGATGACTCGCTTACCTTCGAAACGCGTGCCGTAGCCCATGATGCCCTCCCCACTTGTCTGATGTGAGTGGCGGCTTATTAGGCGGCATAGAGAAAGACAAGAGCGCTCCCTCCATCCAGGGTAGCCCTAGACGAGTCCCTTATTGGACGGGCATTGTTCCCTGCCACGGCCATGCCGCGTCGGGTTCGACTTGCAAAGCCATACCTTGACGACAAATCTAGCGGATCGCGGCGCGCTAAGACGACGTCAGAAAATATCGAGGGAACGCAAACATGATCGACGAAAACACCGATACCGCACCGCAAAATGGACAAGTGTCCCGACGCAGCGCGCTGGGCGTCATGGGCGCTGCGGGCGCCCTTTCTGGCGCAACCTTAAGCGCCGCGCAGGCTGCGCCGAAGGCGGTGCAGCGCTTTAAGGATCGTGTGGCGGTAATCACCGGCGGCGCGCGTGGCATGGGAAGAGCTCATGCCGTGATGCTGGCCAAACAAGGCGCGCGCATCGTGGTCTGCGACAGCCTCACCGATGTTGCGAGTCTGGATTATCCGTTGGCGACGCAAGCCGATATGGAGGAGACCGAAAAGCAGGTGCACGCCGCTGGCGGCCAGTTTCTTGGGATGAAAGCTGATGTGCGCGACCCCGCCGCCGCCAATGACGTCATCGCTAAGGCGCAAAGCCGCTTTGGCCGGGTAGACTTCCTTGTCGCGAACGCCGGTATCGTCAGTTATGCGCCGCTCGTCTCCATGAGCGACCAGATGTTCGACGATGTGATGCGCACCAATGTCTATGGGGTGTTCTATTCGGTGCGTGCGGCCCTCGCCCCCATGACCAAGCAAGGCTATGGCCGGATCGTTGTCATAGCATCACAAGCAGGACGTATGGGGCTGACGAACGGCAGCCACTATTCTGCGTCGAAATGGGCGGTGATCGGCATGGCGAAATCTCTCGCTCTGGAAGTGGCGAGGAAGAACATCACTGTAAATTGCGTCTGCCCCACTGTCGTGAACACGCCGCTCTACAACAATCCCGCCGCGTGGAAGCGTGCTTTGCCAAACGACCCCACGCCGACCCGCGAAAAGTTTGAGGCACAGCAGGCGATCGCTCCCTACGCGCCGCAAGGCGTTCCTTGGGTTGAACCCGAAGATGTCAGCAAGGCCGCCCTTTTTTTGTTGAGCGACGAGGCCGACCACATCACCGGCGCCGCCTTGGACGTCACGGCGGGCGGCAGCGCGATGATCAACGCCTGAGCGGCCTGTATTGAACCTGAAGCCGCGGGCACCCAATGTCGGTGCGGTGCGGCTTCAAACCGCATATGGGAGGATAATTATGACTTGCGACGTGCGTCGCATTGCGCTGGAGCGCCCGGATATTCTGGCGGAGTGCGATAGTGTTGAGGACGGCAAGCGCAATCTCGACCTTTACGGCTACACCATCCACCGTACCGCCATCCCAGCCGATCTGGCTTTGCGCCTGCGCGATCGCGTGATGGAACAGGCCGAACTGGAGCTTGAGGCCGGCGTCGCCATGGTGTCGTCCGAAGGCCATGCCGGCGGCGATATGCAATTCAGCAACAATGGTGGACGCCTGCCCGTCTCCCAGCAGGTATTTTTCCTTCCGAACAAGGGCCACATATTTATTGACCTGCTGCACGACCCTGTTGCGATGGAATACGCCGCGCATTTGTTCAAGGGTTTGCCCTTCAACATCGCTACGCAATCGGCGCTGATCCTGCGCAATGGCGGCAAGAGGCAGGTGCTGCACTCAGATCAGCAGGCGGTGAACTTTGCCACGCCGATGCCCGTCATGTTCAATTACCACATCTGCCTGTCGGACTGGGACGCGGACATGGGCGCCACCAACGTTGTGCCCGGCAGCCATCAATTGGGCGCGCCTGATTTCATGCGCTCAGCAGACGAAGTGGTTGAGGAAGTCGGCGGCGCATTGGCGCCGATGACAGGCAAGATCGGCGATGTGCTGATTTTCGAAAGCCGCACCTGGCATTGCCAAGGCGATTCCGTGTCCCCGAAAACGCGGATATCCGCAGCGAACGTCTATGCCTTGCATTGCATGAAGCCGCAGGATTTCTATCCCGCCATCCTCCACGACGACGTCTACGAAACGCTGACTGATAAAGACAAGGATATGCTGGGGTTCAAGGTGGCGTTCGGCTACGGCGGGCGCATTGGCGCGCGCAATCCGTCAGACCTTCGCGCAAATACAAATCTCCAGTTCCCATTTATTCCGGAACTGCGGCGTGGCGGCGACAAGAAAGCGCTACCACTCGGCGGTCGCGCACTCGATCACCGCGTGAAGCCGGAAATGATCAAGGTGAAGTGAGCGACAACCTCCCCTACGGAAGGTCAATAGCCTCAAAGCGCGCCAAGGGCGCCAAGCGTGCTTTGTTGAAGGTCAGCTTATCGTCGATTGAGGAGTAATTGTCCGCGCTCTGCAGCGCTTGATGAAACCCCTGCTCGATATCCATTCCCTGCAGACAAGCCATCTGCGTGCTCACTTTGTCCCCGAATTGGATGCGCGACGCTGCGGCGTCCAGCGTGTAGCCGCCGCCAAATCTGTTGCAGCCACCGATGCCGCCTACGCGCGCGCCTTCGCTGCGCAGAATGAAATACGCCGGACGCGATAGCGATGGAACCGGTTTCCCATTCAGCTTCGTTGAGCGCCAGTAGCGGTCGCGCGCCGATTCGGTCAAACGGCTGGAAATAACTCAATGTGCAAGGGCGCATCGCCTGCCGCAATCGCAAGCAGGCGGTCGATGTTCGGGTGCGCGCCGGGACGGTTGCGCGCATCTTCCGTGGCCTCGGCGAAGATCGCCAAGCCATGTTCGGCGGCTCTGGCGTCAAGCTCGCCAAAGGTCTGCTTGAGGTACTGATAGACCGCGAGCGAGCCCTGTTTGCCGGGCATGTTTTCGATACTGGCGACCACAGCCCCACTGTCGTCGATCAAGTCGATGCGCTGCACGCCCTGGATGGACGGCAAGACCTGAAGGTTTTCCTTGAACACCGCGCCCGGTTGAATCACCGCCTCACTCCCACTCGCCCTGTTCCCACTCGATTGTCTTACGAAAGCATACGGTGTTGTTTTTACGTGCATTGGGGCAACCGCGCTTAAAAAACCGCCGACATGTCCTCCGTCGCGCACGTCCGCTTGGCCGCGAATGTTGGCGGATGTTCGCGAGCGCTAAACTCTCGTTGGCGCGCCCAACTGCGGACATCAGAATACATTCACGCGTCTGGCGTCAGCCACGGATTCACGAAAGCGACGCCCAGCGATTCAAAATCTCCCACGTTCCGTGTCACCACGGTCAATCCGCGCGTCAATGCCGTCGCCGCGATCAAAGCATCGCGCTCTGGCCGAGGATCGGGGACGTGCAATCGAGCGCCTCGGCGCGCGATCTTGAGGTCCACGCTGAGAATCCGTTCGCCAAATCGCACGAGCACCCAATTCTCCAGCCAGTGCCGAAGCAGAGCGCCTTGGGCTGCATCGCGACGTTCGACACGTAAGACGCCAATTTCCAGTTCGAGCACAGTGATGACGGAAAGCCAAAACGAGTTCGCTGGAGCGCGCTCTGCCCAAGCGCGCACAGTGGCGTCGGCGCGAGCCGCCTTACGAAGCTCGGACACCACATTCGTATCCAGAAGATACATCAGTCGAAGTCCGCGGGCCGCGTGACAAGATCCATTTTCGGCGGATCAAATTCGATATCGTCACCGCCCGGCATCGCCAGCGCTTCGAAGAGGCTTGGGCCAGCGCCCAGCAACTTCTGGTAATCCTCAAAACTTAGCAGCACATGGGCAGGGCGTCCGCGGTCGGTGATGACCACCGGCCCCTTCTCAGCCGCTTTCTTGGCGCCGCCGGCGTCCTGATTGAACTCGCGGCTCGAAATGGTGGTGATGCTCACAGACGATCTCCAATCTGCGCAGGATAGCGCGGTGCGAGGCGTCAGTCAACAAAATGTAGCAACGTTTCTACCTACTCCCACTCAATCGTGCCGGGCGGCTTCGAGGTCACGTCGTAGACAACGCGATTCACGCCACGCACTTCGTTGACGATGCGCGTGGCGGTGCGGCCCAGCACGTCCCACGGAAACTCGAAGAAGTCCGCCGTCATGCCGTCGGTTGACGTCACGGCGCGCAGCGCGAGCACTTTTTCATAGGTGCGCGCATCACCCATGACGCCGACCGTTTTCACAGGCAGCAATACAGCGAAGGCCTGCCAGATTTTATCGTAGAGCCCGGCTTTGCGGATCTCTTCGAGATAGATGGCGTCGGCCTGTTGCAGCGTCTCCACCGCGTCCGGCGTGATCTCGCCGGGAATACGGATGGCGAGGCCCGGCCCTGGAAACGGATGGCGGCCGACGAAGGCGTCGGACAGACCAAGTTCGCGGCCCAAAGCGCGGACTTCGTCCTTGAACAATTCGCGCAAGGGCTCGACGAGCTTCAGCTTCATGTCTTCGGGGAGACCGCCGACATTGTGGTGGCTTTTGATCACGGCGCTAGGCCCGCCCGTCGGCGAGACGCTTTCAATTACGTCGGGATAAAGCGTGCCCTGCGCCAGAAATTCGGCATCTTTGATATTGCCGGATTCATGGTCGAAGATTTCGATGAAGACCCGGCCGATCGTTTTGCGTTTGGTTTCGGGATCGGAAATGCCCGCGAGTTCGCCTAGAAATTGCTTGCCCGCATCTACATGGATCAACGGGATATTGTAATGTTCGCGGAACAGCGTTGTGACCTGCTTGGCCTCATCCTTGCGCAAAAGACCCGTATCCACGAACACGCAGGTGAGCTGATCGCCGATCGCTTCATGGATTAATATGGCGGCTACGGAGGAATCGACGCCGCCTGACAGACCACAAATGACCTTTGACTTGCCCACCTGCGCGCGGATCTTTGCGACGGCTTCTTCCCGGTACGCCGCCATCGTCCAGTCGCCGGTCAGGCCCGCGATGCGATGCGTGAAATTCTTGAGGATCGCCGTACCGCGTGGCGTGTGCACCACTTCGGGGTGGAATTGCACGCCGTAGAAGTGGCGGCGCTCGTCGGCGATGGCGGCGAACGGCGCATTGGACGAGCGCGCGATGACGCTGAAACCTTCCGGTAGCTTCGCCACGCGATCGCCGTGGCTCATCCACACTGTTTCGTTGCGCGCGAGCCCTTCGAACAAAGGCGAGTCCGAAACCACTTCGATTTCCGCTCGGCCGAACTCACGCTCTGCGCCCGGCTCGACCTTGCCGCCGAGCTGATGCGCCAGAAGCTGTTCGCCATAGCAAATGCCAAGCACAGGCACGCCCAATTCGAACACCGCCGGATCAGCCTGCGGGCTGCCCGCCTCATGCACGCTGGCCGGGCCGCCGGACAGGATCACGGCCTTCGGGCCATAGGCGGACAGCGCCGCTTTATCGACCTTGTGGAAGGGGTGAATCTCGCAATAAACGCCATTTTCGCGAAGGCGCCGGGCGATCAACTGCGTCACCTGAGAGCCGAAATCGACGATCAGGACCTTGTCGTGTTGGGGCTTTGCTTGAGACATGACGCGCCTTAACCGGAATCGGCGAAAGGGGCAAACGCCTCCGCTATGCCGGGACCGCCAGATCCTTCAACGCCACTGCCGGGTCGGCCAGTTTCGCAGGGTCGGCCGCAACGCCATCCACCACTAGCTTGCGGCCGGCCATGTAATCGCGCGGAGCGTTGACGCAATCCAGTGCGATTACCTTCCCGCTCTTCAGATAGACCACGGAAAAGCTGCGCGTTTTCGGATCGCCGCGCGTCACGGTTTGATCGTAGCCAGTCGACAGGCCAATTGTTTGCAGCTTCAAATCATACTGATCCGACCAGAACCAGGGCACGGCGTCGTAATGCACGTCTTGGCCCATAATGATTTTGGCGACCAAAGCCGCCTGATCGTGCGCGTTCTGCACCGACTCCACCCGCATCACCGTCCCGCCCGCAAATTTCGCAGCGTAAGCGGCGCAATCGCCGATGGCGAAAACGTCGGGCAGCGACGTCCGGCATTTAGAATCGATGTTCACGCCATTGCCGCCTTCGGCGCCCGCCTCCAGCAGCGGCTGGACTGCCGGGATAATGCCAATCCCGACGATCACCATGTCCGCGGGGATCACTTCACCGGATTTCAGCTTCACGCCGGTGACGTGTCCGTCGGCGCCTTCAATCGATTCAATCGCCACATTGGTGCGCAGATCGACGCCGTGCGCGACGTGTTCATCCTGATAGAATTTCGACAGATCCGGCCCGGCGACCCGCGCGAGGATGCGGTCGAGCGCTTCGAGCAACACAACCTTGCGGTCGAACTTGCGCAGCACAGCCGCCGCTTCCAGGCCGATATAGCCGCCGCCAATGACGACGACATTTTTCACGCTCGGCAAATGGCCGACCATATCGTCGGAATCAGAGCGATTGCGGACGGTATAGACGCCCTTCAAATCTGATCCCGCGATCGGCAATTTGCGCGGCGCGCCGCCAGTGGCCCAGATCAGCGTGCCGTAACCGAGCGATCCACTGTCTTCGAAGGTCACGCGCTTGGTCGCAGGATCAATCGCTGTAACCCGCGTCTTCAGGCGCATTTCGATATTGCGATCCGTCCAAAAGCTTTCGGGGCGGATCAGGATGCGGTCGAAGCTCTTGTCGCCGGAGAAATAATCCTTGGAGAGCGGCGGGCGCTCATAGGGCAGATCAGCTTCGTCGCCGACCACCACAATGGAGCCCTCGAACTTGTTCTGGCGCAGCTGCGCCGCCGCCGCCGCGCCGCCATGGCCGGCCCCTACGATGACGATATCGGCGAAATCGCTCATTTCTTTGGTTTTCCCACCTGCCCAGACGCTGTCCCGCAGCCTGCGACGCCGCCTTTAGACTATCCTTGAGCGTTAGCAGGGCCGAATCTTGGGGTCAATTTTTGTGGGACACGTCACAAAATCAGCGGCCTTTGGTTTGCAGAATTAAGCCCCTGCTGCATCCGGCTCCCTCCCTCACATTATTTCCCGAGGGAATCGCCCCGCCGTGTTAGGGTTTTGGCTGGCAGCGCGATCGGCGCAGCCGAAAGGACCTTCATGGCCCGCGAAACCATCTACATTGCGCAAGGCTTTACTGAAAAAGGTGGCCGCCTCATCGCAGAACCGGCCAAACGCTGCAAAAACGAAGAAGGCGCCCTACGCACAGCGGCGATGCTGGGCGAGACCAAAACCGGCGCGGTCGCCTTCAGCTCTTCCGGCGATTCTGATTTGGGCGATTACGACGACGAGCTCAAAATTCTGTCGGTCATTGGCCGCGTTCCAGAAAGCTTCACACTATGAGGGATTACGGCGGCAAGCCGGGCGACGCTCCGAAGATCAGTAAGGTCAGATTGTTGCAGGCGAGCAAAGCTGCGGAAGATGCTTGGTTGGCGGAAGTGGAATCCGTACTCGGTGCGCGCGAGGCCAGCCTCGCCCGATATCAGGGCCGTGCGAACGGCGCGCCCGGCTCCCGTATGAACGATCTCTATAAAAGCTTCCTCGCCGCGCAAAGCGCGTATAGCGCGGCCTAAGGCGCTTAGCCCTTCTCCAACACCGCGACAAAAAACCCATCCGTCTGCGTCCGTAATGGGCTGAGGCGGATGGCGGTCGCGTCTGGCGCGAGTTTCAAGGCTTCGAGCAGCGCGGCGGCGCGCTTGTCGTCGAGAGTTTCCATAACCACGCCCGCCGCAGAGAGCGGCGAGAAGTCCGGATGCGCGGTGAGAAACGCCGCGATCTGATCTTCGTTCTCTTCCATGAGCAACGAGCAGGTCACGTAGACGATGCGGCCACCCGGCTTTACGAGGCCTGCGGCGCGCTCCAACACTTGGGATTGTTCCTTGCGGCGTTGCTCCAGCGCGCCGGGGCGCACGCGCCATTTGGCGTCCGGATTGCGCCGCCACACGCCCGCGCCGGTGCATGGTGCATCGACGAAGACGATATCCATGCGCACGCTGAGATCGTCGAGTTCGCCTCCGCCCGCTTTGGGAAAGCGCATCTGCACATTGCGAGCATTGGCGCGCTCTAAGCGTTCGAACGCGCGCGCCAGACGCTTGGCGTCCACGTCGAAAGCGTAGATCTGCCCTTTGTTTTCCATCTGCGCCGCGAGCGCCAGCGTCTTGCCGCCGCCGCCGGCGCAGAGATCCACCACCTGCATCCCTGCTTTGGCGCCGGAAAGTGCGACCGAGAGCTGGCTGCCTTCGTCCTGGACTTCAAACCAGCCCTTCAGGAATTCCGGCGTTGCGGTCGGCGCGAAGCGGCGCGCCGCAAGCTCCGGGCTCAAGCGCACGCCATGGGTGGTAAACGGCGCCGGGCGCAGTGCGCCCTCACCGGCGGCGTCGATGGCGGGATTTTCCGCCAAGCCGTCGGCAACGTCCTTGCGCGAACACAGCAACGCATTGGCGCGCAGATCGAGCGACGGGCGCTGGGCCAAAGCCGCGCCCTCCTCCGCCCGCGCGTCGCCATAGATGCGCGTCAGATGCGGCTCCAACCATTCAGGATAATCGCCCAGCACGTGCGGCGGGGCGGATTTCAGACGTTCTGCGCGCGCAGCGGGATTAAGTGCGGCCCAGTCGGAGTCTGACATCTCGGGTGCGTGTTCGCCGCCCGTGAATTCGCTTTTGGCTTGCGCGACGGACCCTGCGTCCCGGAACGCCGACGCGAGCACCGCCGCTTTCGCGGAATCCTCGCCAAACGCATAAGCCGACGACGCGCGCGTGCGCAGCGCGTCATAGACAAGATCGCCGATCGCCAGGCGATCCTTCGATCCGGCGAAGCGATGGCTGGCGCCCCAATCCTTGAGCGCGTCCGTGACGGGCCGCCGCCGCGTCTCGACATCGGTCAAGACTTCAATGGCGGCCGCGATGCGGCCGGGTAATCTCATAAAATGTCCTTGCTTGGCTTAAGAGCCCAGCGGGTAGTTCGGCGCCTCGCGCGTGATGGCCACATCATGCACATGGCTTTCGCGCAAACCCGCAGCGGAAATGCGCACGAACCGTGCGCGCTGTTGCAGATCGAGGATCGTCCGGGAGCCAGTATAACCCATGCTGGCGCGAAGACCGCCGATCAATTGGTGTAAGATCGCGCCCGCAGGCCCCTTGAACGCCACCTGACCTTCAATGCCTTCCGGCACGAATTTCATGGTGTCCGAGACTTCCTTCTGGAAGTAGCGATCCGCCGAGCCGCGAGACATGGCGCCAAGCGAGCCCATACCGCGATAGGCCTTGTACGAGCGACCTTGATACAAAAACACTTCACCCGGAGATTCTTCGGTGCCCGCCAGGAGCGAACCGATCATCGCCGTGTCCGCACCGGCCGCCAACGCTTTCGCCAGATCGCCAGAGAATTTTATGCCGCCGTCCGCGATCACCGGCACACCCGCTTTGCGACAGGCTTCGACGGCGTCGATGATGGCCGTGAGCTGCGGCACGCCGACGCCCGCAACGATGCGCGTGGTGCAAATCGAGCCCGGGCCGATGCCCACCTTCACCGCGTCCGCGCCGGCGTCGATCAGCGCCTGCGCACCGTCGCGCGTGGCGACATTGCCGGCGATGATCTGCACAGCGTTCGACATTTTCTTGATGCGAGTGACAGAGTCCAAAACCAGTTTGGAATGGCCGTGTGCGGTGTCGACCACCACAACGTCGCAGCCCGCGTCGATGAGCGCTTCGGCGCGTTCATAACCGCTGTCGCCGACGGTCGTCGCGGCGCCCGCGCGCAAACGTCCCTTTTCGTCCTTGCAGGCGTTTGGATGGCTTCTCGCCTTCTCCATGTCCTTTACCGTTATCAGACCGACGCACCGATCGCGTGAGTCAACCACAACGAGACGTTCGATGCGGTGCTTGTGCAGCAAGCGGCGCGCTTCTTCCTGACTGACGCCTTCTTGCACTGTGACCACTTCCTTGGTCATCAATTCAGAAACGGCTTGATCGAGTTTGTCGGCGAAGCGCACGTCGCGATTGGTGATGATGCCGACCAAGCGGCCCGGTTGACCATCCGTCGTCGGCTCGGTCACGGGGATGCCGGAGATTTGATGAACCTCCTTCATCGCCAGAACCTGACGCAAGGTTGCGTCGGGATTGATCGTCACAGGCCCGACGACCATGCCGCTTTCATAGCGCTTCACCTTGCGGACCTCTTCGGCCTGCTCCAGTGGCGTCATGTTGCGGTGGATCACGCCCAAACCGCCGGCTTGCGCCATTGCGATGGCGAGCTTGGCTTCCGTCACTGTGTCCATGGCGGCGGAGATCAACGGAATGTTGAGCGTAATTTCCCTGGTCAGGCGCGTCGAGACATCGGCGTCTGCGGGAAGAACTTCAGAGGCGCCCGGCTCAAGCAGGACGTCGTCAAATGTAAGAGCATCACGGATTTGCATGGGGAGAATCGACCACCCTTTTGGGGCTGGTAACAGATCGACGCCAAGAGGGAAAGCCCAAAGGCCATCGCTGGAGCCCTTCCCGATCTCAGGTGCGTATCCCAAGTCGGGATTGGGTCTTGGAGTGAACCTATCTCCGCCATCCGGCGTATAGGATGCATGCCTTCAAACGCTGCCGCCGTCCGTATCATATTGGGAGATCAATTGTCTCCCGGCCTCTCGGCGCTCAGGGACGCTGATAAAGCTCGAGACGTCGTCCTCTTGGCAGAGATGGCGGGCGCGGCGATTAACCCAAATCGGCACAAAAAGAAAATTGCCTTTATCTTCGCCGCGATGCGCGCCTTCGCCCAGGAGCTCAGAGACCTTGGCTGGCGTGTGGATTATGTACGCTTGGATGATCCAGATCATTCAGGCTCTTTCAGCGGCGAGATCGCGCGCGCTGTTCGAAAATGGCGTCCTGAGCGCCTTGTCGCCACTGAAGCCAGCGCATGGCGCGCGTTGGAAAACCAGCGCGAATGGGGGCAAGAGAACGCCCTTCCCTTAAGTTTGCTGTCCGACGACCGTTTTCTCTGCCCACGCGGCGAGTTCGCTGAGTGGGCGAAGGACCGGATCGTGCTGCGTATGGAATATTTCTATCGGACCATGCGGCGGCGCACCGGTCTGCTGATGAACGGCGATGAGCCTGAAGGCGGTCGTTGGAATTTCGACTCAGAGAACCGCAAACCGGCGAAGGCCGATATGCTCCTGCCGCAACCTTTGCGCTTTCCGCTCGATCCCGGCGTGCGCGAGCTTGTCGCAGAGCGCTTTGCAGATCATTTCGGCGACCTTGATCCGTTCTGGTTGCCAGTGACGCGCGCGGACGCGGAAAAAGCGCGCGATCATTTCATCGCGCAAGTCCTGCCATTCTTCGGCGATTATCAGGACGCCATGCTGCGCGGAGAGAAATTCCTCTATCACAGCCTGCTGGCGCCGGCGCTGAACATAGGATTGCTGGATCCACTCGATTTATGCCGCCGCGCCGAAGCGGCCTATCATTCCGGCGCCGCGCCGCTGAACTCCGTCGAAGGCTTCATCCGCCAGATCATCGGCTGGCGGGAATATGTGCGCGGCATCTACTGGCTCCACATGCCAGGCTATACAGAACGCAATGCATTGGGCGCTTCCAAAGATCTGCCGGACCTTTACTGGACAGGCGAAACGAATATGGCATGCATGCGCGCCGTCATCAGCCAAACCAAAGAAGACGCCTATGCACATCACATCCAGCGTCTCATGGTGACCGGGAATTTCGCTATGCTGGCGGGAGTCCAGCCGCATCAAGTGCACGAATGGTATCTGGCGGTTTACGCGGACGCCTATGAATGGGTGGAAGCGCCAAACACGATCGGTATGAGCCAATTTGCAGACGGCGGTTTATTGGGTTCAAAACCCTATGCAGGCAGCGGCGCCTACATCAATCGTATGAGCGATTATTGTAAGGATTGCGTCTACAAAGTCGCAGAAAAGACCGGCGCTGCGGCCTGCCCCTTTAATTATCTCTATTGGGATTTCATGGCGCGGAATCGCGACGCCCTGCTGCGGAACCCGCGTATGGCGCAGCCCTACCGCATCTACGACAAATTCGCTGAGCCCCGCAAGGCGGCCATCGCGCAGAGCGCATCTTCTTTCCTGCAGCACCTCGCCGATCACGGCGATGATCGAGGTTTCGGCGCATGATGCAAAACCTGCCTGACAATTATCGCGCGATTGTGTTCGGCGCCTCCGGCGCCATCGGCGGCGCATTTGTTCGCGCACTGAGACATGATCCGCGCTGCGCTATGGTCTACGCGGGCGCCAGGATTCCACCAGCGGCAATCGATGCAAAGATCCGCCCCTTCGCTTTCGACCTCGGAGATGAACCCTCCATCGAGCGCGCCGTGGCCGGCATCGCGCAAGACGGATCCGTACATCTCGTTCTGGTTGCGACAGGAGCTTTGCACGATGCGCATATGCAACCTGAGAAGACTTGGCGTACGCTCAATACCGAGGCCCTGACCCACGCTTATGCTGTTAACGCAATCGGTCCAACCTTGATCGCGAAACACACGCTTTCTCTGCTGTCGTCCGAAGAGCGCACAATATTCGCGGCGTTATCGGCGCGCGTCGGCTCTACCGAAGACAATAGTCTCGGCGGCTGGCATTCCTATCGCGCCTCAAAGGCCGCGCTGAACATGCTGATGCGCTGCTTTGCGATTGAGTTAGCGCGGCGCGCACCAAAGGCGGTCTGCGCCAGCTTGCATCCTGGCACAGTCGATAGCGCCCTCTCAAAGCCTTTTCAGCGTGGCGTGAAAACGCTTTTCTCGCCGAATGACGCAGCCGCGAATCTATTGAATACTCTCGATGCGCTTCTGCCTGGGGATAGCGGGGGACTCTTCGCCTTTAACGGCGCGCGCATTCCTTTTTAGGTCTTCCTTTTTCGTCCCTGCGCCACGACGAACAGCTCCGGACTTTCCTTACGGCTCGCCGGCGGCTTGATGTGTTTTACTTTTTCAAAGCCCTGCTTCAGCCGCTGCAGGATCGCGGCGTCTGCGCCGCCCTGAAATACTTTGCCGCAAAAGGAACCGCCCAGCGCGACATTCTCCAAAGCGAAATCCACTGCGGCTTCGAACAAAGCCGCCGTGCGCAATTGATCCGTGGGCCGGTGGCCGGTTGTGTCGGCAGCCATATCCGACAGCACAAGGTCCGGTGCGCCGCCCAGCAATTCCATCACCCGCGTGGGCGCGTCTTCATCGAGAAAATCACCTTCAATAATATCGACGCCCGTGATTGGCTCGATCGGCAGGAGATCAATCGCCACCACGCCGCGCGCGCCCTTCTTGATGGCAAATTGCGACCACCCACCCGGTGCGCCGCCAAGGTCCACGACACGGAGACCTCTTCTCAGAAGGCCTACCTTTTCGTCGATCTCGATCAATTTGAACGCGGCGCGTGAGCGCCAGCCCTCGCGCTTAGCGCGCTGCACATAAGGATCTGACAATTGACGCTCGAGCCAAGCCTTTGAGGACGGCGTCAGCTTGCTGCCCTTTGTCTTCAAGCGTTCGGGTGTGTGACGTGCGACGCCGCCTGGCGCTGTGACGCGCTTGCCCTCGATGGGTACACGCTTGGGCGGCTTGTTCTTGGAATAATCGGACATCAGGCGACGCCCTGCTCTTGCATCATCACGCGCAACAGGCCTTCGCGCAAACCACGGTCGGCGACGCGCATGCGCGTCGACGGCCATTCTGCATCGATTGCTTCCAGGATCGCCGCGCCTGCTAACACAAGATCGGCGCGCTGCGGCCCAATGCAAGGCTGCGCCGCACGTTCGGCCTGAGACATGGCGCCGAGCTGGGCGGCGGCGGCGTGCGCATCGCGCATATCCATCCATACACCATCGACGGCGGCGCGATCATAGCGCGACAGACGCATATGTACGCCGGCGAGACTCGTCACGGTGCCGGAGGCGCCGATCACGTGCCCGCGGCCTTTTTGAAACACCGGCTTTAAAGAATCTGCGCCGCTGAAAGTCGCCACTGTTGAGCGAACGTGGTCTTGCATCGCTTCGCGCCAATAAGGCGAGCTGCCTTCGCGAAAGCGTTCCGCCAAGGTCACCACGCCAACCGGCAACGATGTCCAGGCGAGAATTGGCGGAGACGCGGCGCTGCGGGCGCCCGCAGCACGGGCGGCCGCCGGCGCGTCAATCCAACACAATTCTGTTGAGCCGCCGCCAACATCCACCACCAGCGCCACATTATAGGCTGGGTCCGCCAAATCGAGGCTCCCGAGAACCGCGAGCTTGGCCTCTTCCTCCGGCGTGATAATTTCAAAGGTCAGACCCGTACGCTGCTGGGCTTGGTTTAAAAACTCTTCGCCGTTTGCAGCGGCCCGGCAGGCTTGCGTGGCGACGCAGCGTACATGGGCGGCCTGGCGGCGGTAAATCTTGTCGGCGCAAACCTCTAGAGCATCGATGGTCCGCGTTATGGCGGCGTCGGACAGTCGGCCGCTGTCATGCAGCCCTTCGCCCAGGCGGACGATACGCGAGAATGAATCGACCACCCGGAAGCCGCGCGCACTCGCGCACGGCTCAGCGACGAGGAGCCGGCAATTGTTTGTGCCCAAATCCAGCGCCGCGAATGCGGGAGGCTCGACATAAGAGCTGTCGCTCCCATTCGCCCCAATCTTTGTGCCGCCGGCGCCCGCCGCCATTACCCGTGATCCCTTTTCCGAATTATGACGGTTTAGATGCTATCTGTCAGATAACCAAGGGTGCGCACCTCCGGCAAAAGTGTGTCTTTCGCGCAAATATTCTCGCGATCTACATATGATGCAGAGCCTAGCCCATTCTACCTGCATTGTTTTTAAGAGGTTTTTATTGAATCCCGGTGGTTGCGGCGTCTTGTTCGCCCCCTTGGAACGTCCTATGGCGAGATTGTGACAAAAGCGGCGGAACGCATAATCCGATGACGGAACGCATAACCGCCGCAAGAGCGCTTTCTTCGGAAAATGCTCTAGGGCGCGTACCCGATCCACCCGTGTGGTGGCGATCGGGACCCGAAAGGGTAGCTCAGCGGGATTCGGCGCGCCGTTTTAAGACGCGCCGGGGGTGCGGGGATAAGGGGTCTGCTCGTGCGCGAAGCAAAGTTCTATATTGGACAAGTCGTGAAACACCGGCTCTTCGAATTTCGGGGGGTCGTATTCGATGTCGATCCGGTGTTCGCCAATACGGAGGAATGGTACGATTCAATCCCCGAAGAAATTCGGCCGGAGAAGAATCAACCTTTCTATCACTTGCTCGCGCAGAACGACCGGACTCATTATGTGGCGTATGTTTCCGAACAAAATTTGACGCTCGACGACACCGGGGGGCCGGTAGAGCATCCAGATTTGACAGTGATGTTCCGCGAGACAGCGGACGGAAACTATAAATTGCGCGACCAGCTCTCGAATTAGCCCGTCGCTCTTGCTTAGAATGCACGTCCAATAAAAATCCGGCGGAGCGATCCGCCGGGTTCTCTTTTTGGCTCAGCCTTAATGACGCGTCGCAGTCAGCGCATGTAGCGCTGACAATATGCGTTCGCGTTCGCGCTGATCGCGCGTGATTTCAAACATCGAGACCAGACTGTCTTTCGCAGACGCGCCGTCGCCCAATTGCGTTTCCAGGCGCGCTCTTTCCCACCAGCCATGGCTGTAGGATGGATCGACGGTCGTGATCCGCTCGAAGACCTCTAGCGCCCGGGCGAAATCGCCGCTTTGCTCGGCACGGGACGCCTGATTGGTCAAAAGCCGCACCAGAACCGAGCGATTCGTCATAGGAGTAAGATGCGCGGCGATCGCATTGCGCGACCGCACGGACCAACGCGATAACAAATTGGCGACTTGGCGCGGCTCAACCACTGCACCGCCCGCGAACGGATCGATCAGCACGAAATCCCGGTCCGCGCCGACGCGAGTCAGCAAATGGCCCGGCGTGTTCAGCGAATCAGCGGCCCACTCAAGACGGCGCGCTGCGGCTGTGTAGAGTATCGACAGGCTGACCGGCAAGCCGCGCCGGCGGTCGATCACTCTGATCATATTGGCGTTGTCCGGATCATCATAAGTTTGATGATCTCCCATGAATCCGAATTCCCCGGCGATCACCGCCGTCAATGCCTCGGCCCGCACCTGAGCGGAGGGCCCGACATTCAGCGCGGCTAAGCGGTCACTGATTCCCTCTAAGGTCTCGAGATATGGCGAAATATCAATGTCGGGCTGGTCCAGCAGCGCAAGGTCCAGCGCCGCTTCATCGAGGATAATGTCCTCATCTTCGATGAGGCCGAGATAGTCGATACCGTCGGTCATAAGATTATGATGGGGCGATAACGACGAATTGCAACAGCTTTTGCGACGTCAGCCGTTTCGCTCGCCGATCCTTCAGCTGCTAATTTGTTGAGACGCGGAGGAGCATCGGGAGTGCATATTGGATTTTCAGCTGATTTGCGCTCGCGCGCATGAAAACGCCCTCGCCCCAAACGGGAACGAGGGCGCTTTAATTTTACCCGCTTTATTCTGCGGCTTCGCGGCGTGCGAAACGCCCTGCCCGCAGCTGTTCCGCAATTAGGAAGGCAAGCTCCAGGGCCTGCTCTCCATTGAGACGCGGGTCGCAATGCGTGTGGTAACGGTCCTGCAGATTTTCTTCGGTCACCGCCGAGGCGCCGCCGATGCATTCGGTAACGTTCTGGCCGGTCATTTCCAGATGGACGCCGCCCGGATAGGCGCCTTCGGACGGAAGCACGTCCATGAAGGTGCGCACTTCCGACAAGATCTTGTCCATCGGACGGGTTTTGTAGCCAGAGCCAGTCTTGATCACGTTGCCGTGCATCGGATCGCACGACCAAACCACTTTGCGGCCGGCCTTCTGCACCGCGCGCACGATCTTCGGCAAACCTGCGGCGGCCTTGTCGGCGCCGAAGCGTGCGATCAAAACCAGACGGCCCGCTTCGTCTTGGGGGTTCAAGATATCGATCAGCTTCAAAAGCTCATCCGGCTCCAGGCTCGGTCCGCATTTGACGCCGATCGGGTTCTTCACGCCACGCAGGAATTCGACATGCGCGCCGTCCGGCTGACGTGTGCGGTCGCCGATCCAGAGCATATGCGCGGAGGTGTCGTACCAATCGCCCGATGTGGAATCGACGCGCGTCATGGCTTCCTCGAACCCTAAGAGCAAGGCTTCGTGGCTGGTGTAGAATTCCACCTGACGCATTTGCGGCGAGGTCTCCGGCGTGATGCCGCAGGCTTCCATGAAGTCGAGGCTTTCGGAGATGCGGTCCGCCAGCTTGCGGTATTTCGCGTTCGCTTCGGCGTCCCCCAGAAAACCAAGCGTCCATTTGTGGACGTTGTGCAGGTCGGCGTAACCGCCCTGAGAGAAGGCGCGCAGGAGGTTCAGCGTTGACGAGGATTGCGCATAGGCCTGAACCAGACGCTGCGGGTCCGGCACGCGGGCCTCTGCGGTGAATTCCATGCCGTTGATATTGTCGCCGCGATAGGACGGCAGCGTCACGCCGTTGATCGTTTCGATCGGCTCAGAGCGCGGCTTCGCGAACTGGCCCGCAATACGGCCAAGCTTCACAACGGGCTTGCCGCCGGCATAGGTCAGCACGACCGCCATCTGCAGCAAGACGCGGAACGTGTCGCGAATATTGTCCGCGCGGAATTCCTTAAAGCTTTCGGCGCAATCCCCGCCTTGCAGAAGGAAGGCTTTACCAGCCGCAACTTCAGCCAGCCGCGCCTTAAGGTTGCGCGCTTCGCCCGCAAAAACGAGCGGCGGGAAATTGCGCAACGTTGCTTCCACCTCAGCGACGCGCTCAGTCGACGGGTAATCGTTAGGGATATGCTTGGCCGGCTTTTCGCGCCAAGACGGGGGGGTCCAAGTTTTGATCATGGCGGTCATATAAACCGCCGAAGGGCAAAAACCAACCGGGCCCTTTTGACTAAGCGCGCCTGAAAGAGCCTGCGTCTAATCCAAAGACCTCGCCCGGGGGGCGAATTCCATCTGGTCCAGGATGCTGCCCTGTGGCCGGCGAAACACCGACGCCACGATGTGCTCGATCTCGCCCCTTTTGTCTTTTGGGGGCGGCAACGCCGAATACATCAGACCGTGCTCAAGCCGGATTCGCTTGAGCAATTCCGGCGAATAGGCTTCGAGGTCAGCCCGCAGCACCGCTTCGTCCGTGTAGGCGAAGATGGCGTCGCGCGATGGAAGAGCATTTGGCGCGACGGGCGCTGGCGCATCAGCCGGTTCCTTGAACTTGCCTACCTTCTTCAGCGCCAGTTCGACCAATTCACCAGTCGCTTTGGGAAATCGACGGCGTTTCGGCTCCAGGCGCTCCAGCAGACCGGTCAGCGCTTCCGGACCCGCGGCCGACAGACGACGCTCCAGCGCGTCCTTGCCGAACGACTTAGCGAAGGCGCGCAAATCTTCGCGGTCGCCTTTGGGCTCCATGATCATGCCGAAGGTCGCCGTTTCCAGCGCTTCAAGCAAGCGTTCGGTCCGCGCCTCTGCGGCCGCGCCTTTGGGCTTTAGGCCCTTGAAGACGTTTTTGAGTTTAGCGCCGTTGGGCGTCGGCGATGCGTCTGACGAACTCAAAGGCGAAACCTTCCATGGTCTTTGCGGAATCGCCGTATTTATCGGCGTAAGGCAGGGAAATCTCGTTATATTGCAGCGCCCGCGCCAAAGACGGCAATTGCGGAATTTGGCTTTCGAACATCTTGAACGGCGCATCCTTGCGTGCTGCGTCGGCCTTTAAGAGCTCCAGAAACTCCTGATGCTGTGAGTTCTTGTCCATCACTTTAGTGGCTAGCACCCACAGCTCGCCGACCTTGTCGCCGTCGAGCTTGATCTGGGCTAGCGCCGATTTGGTCAGTGCGGCAAGGCCAAGGGTCGAGATGTAATCGGGGATCGTGGGCGCGACGATCATGTCCGCCATCTTTACCGCGACTTCGTTCAATACAGAGATGCCGGGGGCGCAATCGATGAGCACGTAATCATAGTTTTTACGCAGCTTATCAAAGCCCTGCGTAATCGGCTTGGAGATTTGGGTCTCTACGCCGCGCTCCGAATACCCCTTTTTGGCCAGCCGGTGCTGCAGTTCGCGCTCAACGAACCGCAGATGCGGCGAGGACGCCAGAATGTCGATGTCGGGCTTTTCTTCCAACAGCGACGCGCCCTTATGGACGGATTCCGACAAGGCCGGCGGCCGCTCATTCCAGCCAATAAAACCCAGATAGGCGTCAATCGTCATACCGCGATTGAGCAAATCGTTCATCATGGTCCGCCCGCCGAGGCAGAACGTGGTGTTGGCCTGCGCGTCAAAATCGGCGACCAGCACCGATTTTTTCATTTTCGCGGCAAGCGTTTCGGCGAGCGAAACAGTAGTGGTGGTCTTCCCCACCCCACCCTTCATGTTGACGATCGCGCAGATTTTTCCAGCCACGGTCAGGGTCCGAATCTGTTGTAGGGAGGGGGCTTGTCTCACGCATAAGCGCGTCGGGACAAGTCGTTCTTATGAAGTTTGATGACGGCTTGCGCTGCGTCAATCAACCCTCTGTCTGGCCCTGCTAAAGGATTGTCATCAGCAGGATGCCAAGCATGGATCATTTAAGGGCCAAACTTCTGGAAATTCTCCAAAAGGGCAGCGACATGACGATCGCCACCCAGCGCACTGACAATTATCCACAAGCAACGACTGTTTCTTACGTTTCCGACGGCTTTGAAATCTATTTCGGCTGCGGCGCGACGTCCCAGAAGGCGCGCAATCTCGCGACGCGTCCGGAAGTCTCGCTCACTATCAACCTCCCTTATGAAGACTGGGATCACATTCTGGGCATTTCAGCCGGCGGCCAATGTTCGCGCGTGACCGACCTTGTCGAGATCGGCCGCTTTTCAAAACTGACCCTAGCGAAGTTTCCGCAGGTGCTGACCTATGCCGGTCAGGACGTCGGCGCCGAACTCGCCGTGTTTAAGATTAAGCTTAAGGTCGTATCTTTGCTCGATTACACCCAAGGTTTCGGTCACAATGATTTGCTGGTCCTGGACGCATAGCGCGTCTTTTGACCGACTTGGCTTTAGCCGACAAACTTGTCGCGGAGAGTCACCAGCTCTTCGGCCACCGTGGGGTGAAGGGCGCAGGCGTCATCCCATTGCCTCTTGGTCAGGCTCGCCTTCACCGCGATCGCGGCCATCTGCACGATCTCAGCTGCGTCTGGCCCCACCACATGGCAACCGACGACCACACCGTCCGAACAGCGCACGACCAGCTTCATGAACATACGCTCGTCGTCCTTGGCCAGGATGTTTTTCATCGGCCGGAAATCGGTCTGGTAGACGTCAATCTTGTAGCGCGCCTCGGCTTGCGCTTCCGTGAGACCGACCACGCTCACCGACGGTTGACAGAACACCGCCGCGGGCACCGTATCGTGGTCAAAGCTCGTCGGCTTGTTATTGAATTCGGTGTCGGCGAAGGCGTGCCCCTCGCGAATGGCGACGGGTGTAAGGTTGATGCGGTTGGTCACATCGCCCACCGCCCAGATGCCTGCGACATTGGTCTTAGAAAATTCGTCGACGGCGATAGCGCCATCGTCGTCACGTTTTACGCCGGCAGCCTCGAGCCCGAGCCCTTCAGTGTTTGGCTTGCGGCCAATGGCGAACAAAACTTGATCGACCTCCATGACTTTCCGGTCGCTGAGTTCGACGATTTTGGTCTCGCCTTCGGCTTTAATATCTTTGATCGTCCGACCCGTGATGATTTTTAGGCCGCGCCGCTGCATTTCCTTGGTGACGTGCGCGCGCACGTCCTCGTCGAAGCCGCGCAGGATTTGCTCGCCGCGATAGATCAGCGTCGTGTCGACCCCGAGACCTAAAAAGATGCAGGCGAACTCGACGGCAATATAGCCCCCGCCCGCAATCAGGATGCTTTTGGGCAACTTCTCTAATGTGAAGCATTCATTGGACGACATCGCCAATTCCCAACCCGGCGTTTCCGTCGGCATGCTGGGGCGACCGCCCGTGGCGATGAGGATGCGTTTGGTTTTGATCTCGCGGCCGGACTTTTCCAGTCGGACGGTGTTTGGCCCCGCAATGACCGCGCGCTCAAGGTGAAGCTCTGCGCCGGCGGCCTGCAAATTCTTGGCGTAGATGCCCTCCAGGCGCGCCACCTCGGCGGCGACGGCGTCGCGGAGTTTGGCCCATTCGAATTGTGGTTCGCCCACCGTCCAGCCGAAGCCTTCAGCGTGCTTGAAATCGCGGGAATATTCGGACGCATAGACCAGCAGCTTTTTCGGCACGCAGCCGCGGATCACGCATGTGCCGCCGGTGCGATATTCCTCGGCCACTGCGACCTTTGCCCCCGCTTTGGCCGCGATGCGCCCCGCCCTGACGCCGCCCGAGCCCGCACCGATCACAAACAGGTCTAACATATCCGACATGCAATTCGCCCTTTAAGCCGCCCTTATCAGATTGGTGTTTTGATCAAGCCCGCGGCTTGATCACTTGGGCGCCCGCAGCATCCGCCACAATGACCGCCTCGGCCACGCCAATGAACAAGCCATGCTCCATAACGCCGGGGATTTGGCTTAACGCGCGCGCCAAGCCATCGGCGTCCAGGATTTTCTGGCAGCGGCAATCGAGAATGTAATGGCCGCCATCCGTCACGAGGGGCGCGCCATCCTTCAACCGCAAGACGATTTCATCACTGGCGCATCCGGCGGCTCGCAACGCCGCCGCGATCTTCTGACGCGTCAGATCGATGCCGAATTGCGTGACTTCAACCGGCAAGGGAAACTTGCCGAGTACATCCACGCGTTTGGACGCATCGGTGATGACGATCATGCGCTTGGAGAAATCGGCGATGATCTTCTCGCGCAGCAGCGCCGCGCCGCCGCCCTTAATCAGGCGCAGCTGCGGATCGAACTCGTCAGCCCCGTCGACCGTCAAATCGATATGGTCGCATTTTGAAAGGTCGATCAGCGGCACACCCAGATCTAGCGCAAGCTTTTCAGTCGCGAGCGACGTCGGCGCGCCGGAGACCTTCAGCCCCTTTTTGACGCGTTCAGCCAGACCCTTCACGAAATATGCGGCGGTCGAGCCGGTGCCGAGCCCCAGGACCATACCGTCCTCTACAAAGTCGAGGGCCTTCTCCGCCGCAACACGTTTGAATTCTTCGGCAGACATGGCCCGGCCCCACTGTTTGAATATCGAGCGGGCTTTCTATGGCGCAGCGGCCAGAGGGGTCGAGTTATTTCTAGTATTGCGGGGCGAGTTTACTTTTTCGCCTTGGCGGCGACCGTCATCGCCCGAAACTTCGCTGCCCAGCCTTCTTTATTCACTTGAACGCCACGCGCCAGGGCCAAAGCGTCGGCCGGTACATCCTTGGTGATGACCGACCCCGATCCGGTAATGGCGCGGTCGCCGACCTTTACCGGCGCGACCAACGCTGTGTTGGAGCCGATAAAGGCGTCGTCGCCGATTTCAGTCAGATGCTTATCGAAGCCATCGTAATTACAGGTGATGGTGCCCGCCCCGATATTCGCCCGCGCGCCAATGATCGCATCGCCGATATAGGTCAGATGATTGGCCTTCGCGCCCGCGCCGAGTTTGGCCTTTTTGATCTCGACGAAATTGCCGACATGCGCGCCCTGACCGATTTCAGCACCGGGGCGGAGCCGCGCATAGGGGCCGATGATGGCGCCCTTCGCGATGGTCGCGCCGTCGATATGGCTGAAGCCCTTGATGGTGACGTTGTCGGCGATGCGCACTTTATCGCCGAAAATAACGTTTGGCTCGACAATTACGTCTGAGCCGATAGCGGTGTCGGCCGAGAAGAACACGGTCTCCGGTGAGATCAGAGTTGCGCCCGCCTCCATCGCCGCCTTGCGCGCCTTGCGCTGAAAGGAGGCTTCAGCTTCGGCCAATTCGACGCGGCTATTCACGCCCAGCACTTCGTTTGGATCGGCAAGCGCCACGGCGGCTTTCAAGCCACGCGCGCGCGCCAGGCCAATCACGTCGGTGAGATAATATTCGCCCTTGGAATTGTCGTTGCGCACTTCAGCCAGCAATTCGAACAGCAATTTAGCGGGAGCAGCGAGTACACCCGAATTACACAAGCGCACGGCGCGCTCATCCGCGTTCGCTTCTTTGAATTCCACGATGCGATCCAAGCCGCCGTCGGCAGCCAAGATCAAGCGGCCATACGCCGCCGGATCTGCAGGCTCAAACCCCAGCACGGCGACAGACGCGCCTTTATCCAGCACCTGGAACAAGCCCAGCACGCTCTCGGCGGTAATCAAGGGGCTATCGCCAAACAAAACGGCCACGTCGCCAGCGAAACCAGCCAATGCGTCCTGCGCAGCTTTTACCGCGTGGCCGGTGCCCA
>Ga0247832_1000620_pt1 | contig 72142 bp, 90 predicted proteins | sample LaCruzMarch2015__10_FD_192407 | JGI IMG/M metagenome (GOLD analysis project Ga0247832, IMG submission 192407) | Freshwater microbial communities from meromictic Lake La Cruz, Castile-La Mancha, Spain - LaCruzMarch2015_4m | ecosystem: Environmental > Aquatic > Freshwater > Lake | place: Spain... | reverse complement strand
ATACACCTGATGATCAGCCGACAGCCAGTCACTCGGGGAGGCCGGCAGCAAGGAGGTCTGCCCCGGAGCCCAGGGGCGGAAGGTCTTGGGCTTTTGCATGACCCATTCTCCCAGCCAGATCCATTGCGGTCACTGGGATCTGGGCAGATTCATGGGTGTCTGTGGAGAGGCGCTGGGATGATCTATGCGCAACAGGCTCCTAGGCCCCGCTGGTGGCCGCCCTCGAGCAGCTCAGCGGCCAGATCACTCTGGTGGGCCACAGCTCCGGCGGCATCCTGCTGCGGCTCTTCCTGGCTGATGGGCCCTTCGAGGGGCGCTTCTATGGCGGTCGCCGCCTGGTCGACACCCTGGTGATGTTGGGGAGTCCCCACACCGCCTTGAAGGCCACGGCCATGCGGGCGAGGGTGGCGAGGGAGCTGCCGGGCGCTTACTTCGCTGGCGCCGATCCCGATCCGGTGCGCTACCTGGCGGTGGCCGGGGCGATCGATCTGGCCGAGCCGGCGGGCCAGGCCAGTGCCACGGCCCGGCGGTTGGCACCCACCGCCTACCGCAACAGCACTGGCGATCCGGCCGATCGGGGCGACGGTCTGGTGCTGGTGGATTCGGCCCTGCTGGAGGGTGCCGAAGCGGTGGTCCTCGAGGGGGTGGCCCGTGGCGGCGCCTTCGGCCCGATCTGGTGTGGCACCCCGGCGGTGGCACCACCCTGGCCCACCTGGCCCCGGCCCTCGAAGAGTGGGCGGCCGCCAATCTCTCCGGCGAGGAGCTGATCGGCGCCACCATCGTGGCCTCGTCCCTCACCGCTCCGCTGATGCGGATCGCCCAGAACGCAGGCGTCAACGGCGCCGTCGTCGCCGAGCACGTGCGCAACAAGCCCTTCACCGAGGGCTACAACGCCGCCACCGGCGAGTACGTCGACATGCTGGCCGCCGGCATCGTCGATCCCGCCAAGGTGACCCGCTCCGGCCTGCAGAACGCCGCCTCGATCGCCGGCATGGTGCTCACCACCGAGTGCATCGTGGCCGACATGCCCGAGAAGAAGGAAGCTGCTCCCGCCGGTGGCGGTGGCGGCATGGGCGGCGACTTCGACTACTGATCGCGCCTGCGGTCAGCGTCGGATTCAACCCCCTTCGCTTTCAGTTCCCAGCGCCCCTCACGGGGCGCTTTTTTTGTGCCATCGCGACGAGCGATTCCGGGATATCCTCATGGGATATCCATTGCTGGAGAGCCTTGGCGATCACGCGCCTGTTCCTGAGCAACCGCAGTCAGGCGGTGCGCATCCCTGCCGAGCTGCGGCTTCCCGACAGCGTCAAGCAGGTGGAAGTGAGGGCGCGGGGCTGCGAGCGCATCATTGCCCCGCTGGGCAGCAGCTGGGACAGCTTCTTCCTCTCAGGTCCCAGCGTTCCCGACGACTTCATGGCCCAACGGGCCTCCCAGCAGCAGGACGAGCGGGAGCTCTTCTGACGGGGCCACCCAGATGCTGCGCTACCTGCTGGACACCAACATCACGATCGACGTGATCAAGCGCAGGCCTGCCTCGGCTCTGCAGCTGTTCAACCGCCATGCCGGCCACATGGCCATCTCGGCGATCACCCTGGGCGAACTGCTGCACGGGACAGAGAAAAGTTCGGCGCCCGAACGCTCGCTTGCGGTGGTGGAGGATTTCTGCAGCCGCCTGGAGGTGCTGAGCTATGGACCCAAGGCCGCCCAGCACTATGGACAGATCCGCTCTGCTCTTGAGCGGCAGGGACAGCCGATCGGCGTGAATGATCTGCACATCGCCGCCCATGCCCGCAGCGAAGGGCTCACCCTGGTGAGCAACAACCTGCGCGAATTTCAGCGGGTGGAAGGCTTGCTGCTGGAGAACTGGGTGATGGGAGCTTGAGTCGGTGATGGCCTAGCAACCGTCACCGTCTTTCGCATGACTGGCCCAGCAGCATCGCCTGACGGGCGACACACTGGGCCCATCCCTCCCCTGCCTGCCCCACTCCACGTCTGATGCCCGTCCGCACCGACCTCACCGACGCCCTGCTGGCCCTGATCCCGGAGGACGGCAACCGTATAAGCAATGCAGAGCTGCGCGCCGAGCTGTTGGACCTGGCCGATGAACCCTTCAGAGACGAGGAGTTTGAAGCCGCCAAGGACCATGTGGTGGCCATGGGTGCTGCCGAGAAAGCTCGCGGCCCCGGCGGTGGCTTGAAAGCCCCAGGCCGCAGCCGCCGCAACGTCACTGGCGCGGCCCCCACCAGCGCCCAGCCCGCCATCGCCCCCGGCACCACGGCCGCCTCGGTGCTCACCGGTGAGCTGCGCAACCAGATCGACGGCATCTGGAATGCCTTCTGGAGCGGCGGCATCGCCAATCCGCTGGAGGTGCTGGAGCAGCTCACCTACCTGCTGTTCATCCGCCGGCTGGATGAGCTGGAAACGCTGGAGGAGCGCCGCGCCCAGCGCACGGAGAAGCCGATGCAACGGCGCATCTTCCCGGAGGGAGCGGACGGCCAGGGCCGCCCCTGGCAGGAGCTGCGCTGGAGCCGCTTCAAGGAGCTGGCGGAACCGGCGGCGCTGTACCAGGTGGTGAGCGAGCGGGTGTTTCCCTTCCTCAAGCAGCTGGGCGGCGACGAATCGGCCTACGCCAGCCACATGAGGGACGCCCGCTTCACGATTCCCACCCCGGCCCTGCTGGCGAAGGTGGTGGACCTGCTCGCTGCGGTGCCGATGGAGCAGCGCGACACCAAGGGCGACATCTATGAGTACATGCTTGGCAAGCTGGCCACCGCCGGCACCAACGGCCAGTTCCGCACGCCGCGCCACATCATCGAGCTGATGGTGGCGATGACCGAGCCCACCCCACGCGATGTGATGGTGGATCCGGCCTGCGGCACCTGCGGCTTCCCGGTGGCGGTGGGCGAATATCTGCGCGAGCACTTCAACCATGGCCTGTTCCATGGCTTTGATTTCGACAACACGATGCTGCGCATCGGTGCGATGAACATGCTCCTGCACGGGGTGGAGAACCCCGATGTGAGCTACCGCGATTCGCTCTCCGAAGACAGCGCCAGCGAGGAGAACAAGTACACCTTGCTCCTGGCCAATCCGCCCTTTGCCGGATCGCTGGATTACGAGAGCACCAGCGGCAAACTGCAGCGGGTGGTGAAGACAAAGAAGACCGAGCTGCTGTTCATGGCGTTGTTCCTGCAGCTGCTCAAACCCGGCGGCCGGGCGGCGGTGATCGTGCCCGATGGGGTGTTGTTCGACTCCAGCAAGGCCCACAAGGAACTGCGCCGCACCCTGGTGGAAGACCATTACCTCGAAGGCGTGGTGTCGCTACCGAGCGGGGTGTTCCGCCCCTATGCCGGCGTGAGCACGGCAATCTTGTTGTTCACCAAAACAGGCCGGGGCGGCACCGATCAGGTCTGGTTTTATGACATGACGGCCGACGGCTGGAGCCTCGACGACAAGCGCAATCCGCTGTTGCCGTTGGAGAAGCTGGGCCCCGCTCCCAAAGTTGCCCTGTCCGAAGGAGAACAGGAGAAGAACAACCTGCCGGATTGCCTGGCCCGCTGGAGCCAACGTACGGATTCCGAGCGTGAGCGGGCCCGCACCGCCCAGAGCTTCTGCGTGCCCAAGGCCGAGATCGCCGAGCAGGGCTACGACCTCAGCCTCAACCGCTACAAGGAGCTGGTGCACGACGAGGTGGAGCACCGCCCACCGCTGGAGATCCTGGCCGAACTTCGCGCGATCGAGCAGGAGATCCTGCAGAGGATCGAGGAGCTGGAGGGGATGCTGCGATGAGGGGCACGCAAGCGCGATCAGCGGGCCAGGCCCAGAAATACCAGCAACGAGCGGTTGAGCCGCAGCAGGTCGTCATCCGCAAGGCAGCCGATGCACTGGCCCAGGCGGCTTCTGGGCACAGTGGTGACCTTGTCGACCATCAGGCGGCTGAGGGCTCGCAGACCGTTCTCCGTTGTGGGCTCGACGGGGACGCGAAAGACCGGCAGATCAGACGGGTCGGTCGTGATCAGACACACCGTCACGGAGTCGCGGGCGGTAAAGGCGTCGTCCTGAACAATCACCACAGGGCGGGGCTTGCTGGCATAGCCGGAGCCGCCGGCCATGGTCCAGAGCTCACCGCGCTTCACTGGCTGTACTCATCGTCAGGCCACTCGTACACCGAGTCGATGAAGGCCTGGATCTCGGCCTCCTCAGGGCTGGCATTGGCCAACAGACATTGCCGCCGGGCCTCGGCAGCAAACTCGGGCGCATGCACATCCGGCACCCAGATCTGGATCGGCCGCATCCCCTGGCCCCGCAACCGCTGGCGATGCTCCCGCACCTTGCGGCGATTGGTGGCCCGGCGCGCTTCCTGGGCGGAGGCCTCTGAGCGACCCAGCTCCGGGGCGGCTTCCGGTGCCATGCCAGCTCCTGCAACGGTTACATGTCACCCTAGCCGGAGCTGGCGGTGCTGGCCTGGACTGATCCACGAAGAGGTGGAGCACCGTCCACCGCTGGAGATCCTGGCGGAAATGCGGGGAATTGAGCAGGAGATCCTGCAGGGGATCGAGGAGCTGGAGGGGATGCTGCGATGAGCAGGACCGTGAACTGGCGAGCTGCCTTAGCCAGGATCGGGCTCCAGGCCCAGATAGAGGCGCAGGCCCGCATCGATGGCGGCCAGCTCCGCTTCGCTCACCTGGCCGTAGCGACGGCGGATGCGTTGTTTGTCGATCGAGCGCAGCTGATCCACCAGGGCGTAAGAGGGCTTGGTGAGGCCGTTGGCGCCCGGGGCCAGGGGCGGGTAGAGGGCACCGGGAGCGGGCGTTCCGGTGATCGGAACCACGGCCAGCAGCGGAAAGCGCTGGCTGGCGTTCACCGCCGGGTCGCTCACCACCAGGCAGGGCCGGGTGCCGCGCTGCCCATGGCCCAGGGTGGGCTCCAGATCCACCAGCACCAGGCTGCCCCGGGGCACGCTCATGGCTTGATCTCGGGGGAGCCGGCGTGCTGCCAACCCGATTCCGGTCGCCAGTGCACCGGCACTCCGGCGCTGGGATCGAGCAGGTCGCTGTCCCCTTCAGGCAGGGCTTCGGCCCAGTCCGCCAGGCCAAGGGCCGCAGTGGCGGCGCTGTCGGGATGGGGAGCCTCCAGAGAGCGCAGCAGTTCGAGGCGCTGGCGCCGCTGCAGTTCGTGGCGCACGGCCTCGGCGATGAAGCGACTGCGGTTGGCCTCGATGCGGTCGATCCCGGCGACCAGCTCGGACGGCATGGTCACGGTCACCCGTTCAGCAAGGGGACTGGAGCGCGCCACGACCGGGAAAAAGTATGCAGATCAATATGATCATACCCACCTTCTGATGGCAGGTCGGGGCCAGGAGCAGCAGATGAACCGTGGGCCTGGGTGCCACCAATTCATGCGCCACGCCGTCATGGCCCTGATCCAGCAGGTCCAGGAGCGGCCCAGCGGCCTACCCGGCGGCGGCAGCCAGGGCTACGACCTCAACCGCTACAAAGAGCTGGTGCACGACGAGGTGGAGCACCGCCCACAGCTGGAGCTCCTGGCGGAACTGCGGGCGATCGAGCAGGAGATCCTGCAGGGGATCGAGGAGTTGGAGGGGATGTTGCGATGAAATGGACAACTGTTGAACTTGGTGAGGTTTGCGACTTTCTGTCTGGCTTTGCCTTTAAGTCAGAACTTTTTTCAACCGAGCCAGTTGGATTACCCATTATTCGGATTAGAGACGTCCTGCCAGGCTCAAGCGCCACTTTCTATAGCGGTGACTATCAACCCCAGTTCATAGTCGAGAAGGGAGACATCCTGATTGGCATGGATGGAGAATTCAACCGCGAGAGATGGAAAAGCGATCCGGCCCTGCTTAACCAGCGGGTCTGCAAGGCCATTGCCAGAGAGAGCCTTGTCGACAATGGCTACCTATATCACGCCCTCCCAATGCTCCTCAAAAAGATTGAGGACGAGACGCCATTTGTCACTGTCAAGCATCTTTCGGTTGCAAAGCTGAAATCCGCACAAATCCCCCTCCCCCCACTGGAGGAGCAGCGGCGCATCGCGGCGATTCTAGACAAAGTAGTGGTGCTGATTGAATCAGCAGCGCAAGCATTTTGGTTGTCTCAAGATCTCAAGAAGTCCTTAGTCAATGAGTCACTGGGCCCCACAAAAGAAGGCGACGAAAGAGCTCGGCCGAAAGTCCGCGACGTGGCCAATATGATCACCGGCTTTCCATTCAAGAGCGTCCAGTATACAGATAAAGCTCAACATATAAGGCTATGCAGGGGGATCAACGTGCCTCCGGACAGAATTGCATGGAAGCAAGTGGCCCGCTGGCCAGAAATCACCCCAGAGCTACGCTCGTATCAAATTGATCAAGACGATATTTTGATTGCAATGGATCGTCCGTGGATCACAGAGGGTTTTAAAATTGCCAGGGCCAAACCCACGGATGTACCTAGCCTGCTTGTTCAGCGAGTAGCCAGGATTAGAGTCGGCAGCCAGATTCTTCCGCGCATCCTATTCGAGATCCTCTCAAGCAAAGCATTTGCCACTCACTGCACGCCGACAGAAACAACGGTCCCCCACATTAGCCCCATTGAGACCAGGGAATATGAGTTCGAGCTTCCATGCCTGAAGGAGCAGAAAAGGATCGACTCGATACTGGCGGGAATCGAAAAGAGCCCGGCGGCAATGAATCGAAGGGCACATCTGCTGAAGGAAAAGCTATGTACGCTCTCTCGATCATATTTTAACTGATATTCTCATGAAAGCCACAGAAGCCAAGCTCCTCCTGGTCCTGGGCGCCGTCTACCAGTTCATCATTCCGATCTATCAGCGCACCTATTCATGGACGCTGAAGGAATGCCAGCAACTCTGGGTTGACATCCTTCACGCTGGATCCACCGAGGAGATCGGTGTGCACTTCATCGGCTCAGTGGTGCACATCGACGAGGGCCTTGGCAACCTCGCCGTGCAGGCAGTCCTGGGCTGAACCTCAACTAGCGAGAAAGGCATCCACATCAATGTCCGCCTGCCTCAGAATGGCCCTGAGCGTGCCTTCGGGCATCTCTCCAGCATGATTCGGGATCGTTGTGTACCGATTACTGGCTGCGGAATACCAGATCTCATGGGAGCCTGCCACCTGCCGATCAAAAACGAAGCCGAAGCGACGCAGCTTCCTGGTGATGTCGCGATAGCGAAAGCCTGAAAGCCGGCCCATCAGGCACTGACGATCAAGGGGTAGTCGAAGCTCTCCGAAATGGAGGGAAGGTTGCTGTCTTGCTGACGCTCCTGTTGTGCTTCCAATAACCGCCGGGCCACATCGCGGGCGATTTCCAGGGTTTCCGCCACCGTGCGACCGTGAGCCACCAAGCCCTGGATGGCCTCCGAGGTGGCCAGATAGCCACCCTCGGGGAGACGTTCAACATGCAGCATCACGCAGGATTCAGACATCTTTCGCTGTTGAGCGTGATATCAGGATCTTACTCGCTTTGCTATAGGTGCTCAGAGAGCCGCAGGGTCCAGGCCAAGTTCGCTCACCACGTCGTCCAGGCTGGTGGTGCGCTCCTGGCCGAGGCGGATGCGCTCGGCCACCACAGCCCCCAGGTAGGCATCCTCAAGGTCGTCCAGCCCGGCTTCGATCAGCTGCCGTAGGTGGAAGGCCTTCGTGCGTCCGGTCCGCTGCGCCAGCTGATCGAGCTGCTGCTCGGTTGCAGCCTCCAGCCGCACTGTGGTGGCCATGCAGTCACCTTAATAGACAGATCCATTTTAGGCAGGGAAGGTCGGCACCGGCCATGGCCACGAACAAAATCAGCCCTTCATTTGATCGTCGAACTGCTCAAGACATGTTCGTGCAGCGTGGTCAAGCGGGACCACTTTGGTAGTCACCACGCCCCAGACCATCTCATAGTCGATTCCAAAATAGTGATGAATCAGGCGGTCGCGCATTCGGGCGATCGATCGCCAGTCCACCTGTGGTTGTGCATCCGTGAGCGCGATCGGAAGCGACTTCACGGCTTCTCCGATGATTTCGAGGCTTCGGGAGAAGGCCCTTTTCAGGGTTGGATCGGCGAGGAATTCAGCTTGATTCAGCTGATCAGAGGCTGACAGGAGATAGGAAGTCTCATCCAGGATATGCAGCAGCAGCTCACGCGCCGAGGGCGACATCCAAGGCCTCTCCAAGAACCGAAACGGCCAGATGTCTGCTCAAGCCCTCCGTGGTCACCAGATCAACGCGCCTGGCCAGAATGGTTTCCAGGTGGTCCACCAGCAGAAGATAAGCGTCAAAGTCTTTACGACCAGGCTCGAAGGTCACGAGGAGATCGACGTCACTCTCAGGATGGATCGCCTGATCACGTGCAAACGAGCCGAAGACGGCGCAGCGTGTGAGCCCCATCGCCCTCAGGGTGCTGGCATCGGTGGTGAGCCGATCGAGCACATCCGAGCGATCGGCGGCAGGGGCGACCCCCGCAACAGGGATGAGGGATGAGCCAGGCATCGGCCCAATCTAACGAGCCCGGCCGGTTCATTCAGCTGCACGGCTCCAGGCTCCCCCATCTGCTCAACGCCGCAGTGAAGACCAAACCTTGACCCAAGCCTTGCGGCTCAACGCACTGGAAGAGGTGCCCTATGCCATCGGCCTGATCCGCCAGTCGCTGGAGCGGCAGCTGGAGAAGGAGTCGTGAAATCGCTTTCCACCCTTAGCCTCAGGTTCCGGCCCGTTCGCCGGCCGACTTTTCCGGCCCCATGACCCAAGCCACTCTTGCCATGGCCGCCGGTGGACAAGGCCAGCCCTGGGCTGTCACCACCGAGAAGGTGAACGACGTGGTGAACCGGCTCGTGGCGGCGGCCTCACCGCTGCGCCTGATCGCCTTTGGTTCGGCTGCCCGGGGCGAACTTGCCGCCGCCAACGATCTGGATCTGCTGGTGGTGGAGCCCGAGCTCACCAGCCGCTACAGCGAAACGGTGCGATTGCAGAAGGCACTGCGCGGTGTGCTGATGTCGGAGGATCTGGTGGTGACCAGCCAGGCCCGTTACGACGAGCGCTGTCGAATTCCAGGAACTGTGGAGTTCACAGTCTGCCATGAGGGGCTTGTGCTGCATGACTCCCTCTGAGCAGGCCTGAGGCCGTTCAGCTGGAGCCATGCACCCTGGCCAGGGCGCCAGGCCCGATCTCAGCAGCCAAAACCAGCTTGCCTGGACAGACTTCCTGTACAGCTCCATGAGCATCGAAACCACCTACACCGCCGCCCGCGACCAGCTCAAGGCCCTGATGGACCGGGTGGTGGAGGATCGCGAGGTGGTGATGGTGCGTCGCCGTCAGGGCGGTGATGTCGCCTTGGTGGCGGCAGATGAGCTGGAGGGGCTGCTGGAAACGGCCCACCTGCTGCGCTCACCCCGTAATGCCGCCCGACTGCTTGCGGCCCTGGAACGCGCCCAGAGCGACACCCTTCCCGCCCTCCGCCTTGAGGATCTCGAAGCCCAGCTGGAGGCATGAGTACCCAGCGAGAAGCGGTGTGCCATCCGGAGTTCCTGGAGGACCTGCAGCACTGGATCGAGGCTGATCGGCGCCATGCCAGGCAGACTCCTCGCCGCACCGCTCGCCGCCTGCTGGAGCTGATGAAGGCCGTGCTGCGCGATCCCTTCAGCGGCATCGGCAAACCGGAACCGCTTAAACACCTCGGCTCAGGGGTCTGGTCGCGCCGGCTTGCCCAGGAGCACCGCTGCGTCTACCTCGTCAAAGCTGACCGCGTCGAGTTTCTGCAGGCTCGATACCACTATTGATGTGGAACCACTCGGCAGGTTCCGTACCCGCACGCTCAGCGCAGGGTGGTCGCTATCGAGGCTCCATGACCAGAATGCCCCCATGACTGTTGCCTCCTTCGCCACTTCCGCCATCCCGATCGACCCGCGCATCAACGCCGTCGCCTCAGGGATCACAGCGGCCATCCCGGAAGCGCAGGTGAGGCTCTTCGGATCCCGCGCCAGGGGCACCGCCCGGCCCGACTCCGACGTTGATCTGCTGATCACCGTGCCGGATCACTGGCTCGCCGGCCACGATCCGGTTCGCGTGCTGGGAGCCCTCTGGGGCCAATACTCAAGCCATCGGCTGCCTCTTGATCTGCTTCTTTACTCCGAAACTGAGGTGATCCAACGGCAGCAGGACCGAAGCGCCGTCACCACCCAGGCGTACCAGGAGGGAATCCTGCTGCACGGCTGACCCCGACGCGATTCGCTTCCTCCGGATCGCCCTGTCCGACCCTGATGAAGCGCGGCGCATGGTGGAGCTCTCAGGATTTCGCGACAGCAGCATCGGCTTCCTGTTGCAGCAGGCCTGCGAGAAAGCGCTGAAAAGCTGGATCCACTCACGTGGCGGCCTCGCTCCCTTCACCCACGACCTCGTTGCCCTGATGGATTGGTTGGAGGAATCGGGCACAGATGTGAGCCCATTCGAGCGGATTGCTGATCTCACCTTCTTTGCGGTTCAGACCCGCTACGACGACAGCCTGGAGATCACTGCTCCCGATTGGCCGCTCCTGCTGGGCGTCTCTCCTCCTGGTCTCGCCCGGAGGCCTGCAGCCCCTGGGAAAGGGAGTGGCTGCCAAGGCCCTTGCTGCTTCATGTCCATGGGTGCTGCACACTGTGAAGACACAGATGCAACAGAAGCGACCGGTACTTCAGCAGCAGAATGCAGTGGGAGTGCATCAACTGACGTCACTGAGCATCACGACTCCGGCTTGCACTTTCATTCGGTGCCTACGTTGAACGGAACGGACCGGCGCTGCTGGCCGGATGCCTTCTCAGCGTTGTTGCCGAACCGATGAACGCACTCCTGCTCTATCCCCTCTTCCCGAAAACATTCTGGTCGTTCGACCGGTTCCTGGCGATGGCCGGCGTCAAGGCCTTCATCCCACCGCTGGGGATCCTCACGGTGGCCTCCCTGCTGCCGCCGGCATGGAACCTGCGTTTCCACGACAGGAACGTGGCCGAGGAGCCGGAGGACGATTGGCACTGGTGCGACCTTGTGATTATCTCGGCGATGCTCGTGCAACGGGAGGATTTCGACCAGCTGATCCGCAAGGCGGTGGCGATGGGCAAAAAGGTGGCGGTCGGTGGCCCCTATCCCACCTCGCTGCCGGACCATGCGCTGCAATCCGGGGCCCACTACCTGATCCTTGATGAGGGCGAGATCACGGTGCCCGCCTTCCTGGAGGCCCTCAGCAATGGCGCCCCCACAGGGGTGTTCCGGGCCGACCAGAAGCCGGATGTCAGCCTCAGCCCCCGGCCCCGCTACGACCTGTTGCAGCGAGACGCCTACCTGATGATGGCGGTGCAGTTCTCCCGCGGTTGCCCCTTCAACTGCGAGTTCTGCGACATCATCAACCTCTACGGCCGCAAGCCACGGACCAAGCAGAACCACCAGCTGCTGGGGGAACTTCAGACCCTGTACGACCTGGGCTGGCGGGGATCCATCTTCATGGTGGATGACAACTTCATCGGCAATCAGCACAACGTCAAACGCCTGCTCCGCGACCTCATTCCCTGGATGCAGGAGCATCGCTACCCCTTCAACTTCCTCACCGAAGCCTCGGTGAATCTGGCCGAGCAGCCCGACCTGCTGGAGCTGATGGCCCAGGCCGGCTTCTTCGGGGTCTTCCTGGGCATCGAGACACCCGACCAGGACAGCCTCGCGATCACGCGCAAGCAGCAGAACACCCGCCATCCGCTCGTTGAAGCCTGCCGGACGATCAACGCGGCGGGATTGATCATCTACGCCGGGTTCATCCTTGGTTTCGACGGGGAACGATCAGGGGCCGGAGAGCGCATCGAGGCCTTCATCGCCGAAACGACCATTCCCCAGCCGATGCTGGGGATTCTCCAGGCCCTGCCGAATACGGCGCTCTGGACGCGGCTGAAGCAGGAAGGGCGGCTGCTGCCGGAGGCGGATATCCTCTGCGGCGATCAGAACGCCCTGATGAATTTCGTGCCCACCCGGCCGGCCCAGGAGATCGGCCGCGAGTACGTCCAGGCCCTCTGGCGGATGTATGAGCCCGCCACCTACCTGGAGCGCTGCCTGCATCACTGCCTCGCCATCACCCCCAATCCCCACTGCGCCCAGCAGATGCACGTGCCGCCGGCCCGGGCGCTGCGTTTGCTGGCCCTGCTGATCTGGCGCCAAGGGGTGCGCCGCCCTTCACTCTGCGGCCAGTTCTGGCGACAGCTACTCCAGATGGCGCGGCAACAGCCCAGGCTTCTGGCCCTCTACCTGGGACTCTGCGCTGCCGGCGAACATTTCTGGGAGTACCGCCAGCTGGCCCGGGAGCGCATCGGCGATCAACTCGGCCAGGATGCCCTGGTGCCATCGCCGCCCGCGCCGGGCATCAGCACCAGGGAACCGGTTCTGGCGGGGGCGGACTAAAGCGCCGGGCGAACGGAGTGCCGGCCTGAACCTCAGCCCCCCGGCACGAAGGCCAGGGCCACGCCGTTGTTGCAGTAACGCTTGCCGGTGGGCTTGGGTCCGTCGTCGAAGACATGGCCCTGGTGGCCGCCGCAGCGGCGGCAGTGGTATTCCGTGCGCGGCAGGATCAGCTTGAAGTCGGTCTTGGTGACCACCGCCTTGGACAGGGGTTGCCAGAAGCTCGGCCAGCCGGTGCCGGAGTCGAACTTGGTGGTGGAGGCGAACAGGGGCAGGCGGCAAGCGGCGCAGACGTAGGTGCCGCTGCGCTTCTCCTTGTTGAGCGGGCTGCTGAAGGGGCGCTCGGTGCCCTCATCGCGCAGCACCGCATAGGCCGCCGGGCTGAGGCGCTTCTTCCATTCCGCCGGGGTCAGCTGCCAGGCGGGGTCGGTGGCCTTCGCCGCCGCCAGGGCCTTGGAGGCCGGCAGGAAGGGCAGCAGCCCCGCCAGGGGTGCCCCCAGACGGGCCAGCAGGCTGGAGAGAAAGTTGCGGCGATCCATCCGGTTCAGCCCAGCCAACCGGCGCTCAGCACCACGGCCAGCCCCAGGAACAGGGCGAGCAGGGTCCAGGTGATGCGGTTGAGGGTGTTCTCGGCGCTGCGGGCGCTGCTGAACATCGAGCCACCACTGGAGGCCAGACCTCCCATGCCATCACCCTTGGGGCTGTGCAGAAGCACAGAAATGATCAGCAGGGCGCCGCTGAGCATCCAGAGAGAGGAGACAATGTTCTTGACCATTTTCCAAGACTAGCCGTCCCAGAAGCGGCCCCTCAGGCGCCGAGGGTGTGGGGAATCCGGGCGGCGGGCGTGGAGGCCGGCACCACCAGCGAGACGCCGGTCATGCGGGCCGGCTTGGGCAGGCCCAGGATCTCCAGCAACGTGGGGGCGATGTCAGCCAGGCCGCCGTGCTCCCGCAGGCTGATGTCGTTGCCATGGCCGGGCAGCTGGCGCTTTTCGCCCTCCACCAGGATCACCGGCACCGGATTGGTGGTGTGAGCCGTCCAGGGGAGTCCATCGGGGCCCTGCATGACTTCAGCATTGCCATGGTCGGCCGTGATCAGCAGGGTGCCGCCCATGCGGGTGGTGGCCTCCACCAGCCGGCCCACGCAGCGGTCAACCGTGGCGACGGCTTCGGCGGCGGCCTCCATCTGGCCGGTGTGGCCCACCATGTCGGGGTTGGCGTAATTGATCACCACCAGGGAATACAACCCCTTGCCAATGGCGGCGATGCAGCTATCGGTGAGCTTCTCCGCCGACATCGCCGGCGCCTGGTCGTAGGTGGCGACGCGGGGCGAGGGCACCAGATGGCGGTCTTCGCCGGGGAAAGCCTGCTCGATGCCCCCATTCATGAAATAGGTGACGTGGGGGTACTTCTCGGTTTCGGCGGTGCGGAACTGCCGCAGGCCGTGCTCGGAGACCACCTGGCCCAGCAGGCCATCGAGGGATTCGGGGGGGAAGGCCACCTGCACCGGCAGGCCCTGCTCGTACTGGGTGAAGGTGACGACGTGGAGGGGGCCGATCCACTGGCGCTGGAAGCCGTCGAAGCCCGGCAGCACCAGGGCGCGCATCAGCTGGCGCACCCGGTCGGGGCGGAAGTTGAAGCAGACCAGGCCATCGCCGCTTTCCAGGAGTCCCTCAGCGAGGCGCACCGGCTCCAGGAACTCGTCGGTGACGCCCTCGGCATAGGAGCCCTCGAGCACCTCCAGAGGGCTGAGGGGGCAGATCTCGGCCGGCTCGGTGAGCAGCCGGTAGGCCTTCTCCGTGCGCTCCCAGCGCTGGTCGCGGTCCATGGCCCAATAGCGGCCGCAGAGGGTGGCGATCCGGCCCACGCCGGCCTCGTTGATCATCGCCTGAATGCGGGCCAGGTAACCCGGGCCGCCATGGGGGGCCGAGTCACGGCCATCGGTGACCACATGCACCAGCACATCGCTGAGGCCGCGGCCGGCCGCCCAGCGCAGCAGGCCGCCGAGATGGTCGACATGGCTGTGGACGCCGCCATCGGAGCAGAGGCCGATCAGATGCAAGGGGCGGCCATTGGCCACCAGGGTGTCGCCCAGGTCGTTGAGGGCCTGATTGCTGGCGATGCTGCCGCTGCGCACCGCCTGGCCGATCCGCACCAGCTCCTGGCGGATGATCCGGCCGGAGCCGATCGTGAGGTGGCCCACCTCCGAGTTGCCCATCTGGTGATCCGGCAGGCCGACGGCGGCGCCGCTGGCTTCGATCAGAGTGTGGGGATAGGCGTGCCACAGGGCGTCCATCACCGGTGTGTCGGCCGCCCTGACGGCATTGTGGTCTGGCTCGTGGCTGTAGCCCCAACCATCAAGGATGGCCAGGACCATCGGGGCGACGGGGGCAGCCGCCTCGCAGGAAACGCGTTCGGCATTGCCGTTGGCAGACTGCTTCTGGGAGGGAACTGCGGTCACCAGAGAGAAATACTGCACGTTTCAACACAAACCCAAGGTACAGCTCCCGCCTGGAAAGACGTTCTTCCGGCCAGAATGCGTCAGGCTTTGGTTACACGCCATACGCTTCATGGCCAGGCCCATGGCCGGTCCGGCACCCGCGGACAGGTTGGAACTGCTCTCCGCCCAGGACCTGGGACGCACCCTCGACAGGCTCGCCTCCCAGGTCCTGGAGGCGGTTGCCGAAAGCCAGGACCTGGTGCTGCTCGGCATCCCCACCCGGGGCGTGGCCCTGGCGCGCGTTCTGGCCGGACGGCTGGAGGCGATCTGCGGCCATCCCATTGCCCACGGCAGCCTCGACCCCACCTTCCACCGCGATGACCTGGAGCGGGTGGGTACCCGGCTGGTGGAAGCCACCCAGCTGCCGGTGCCCGTGGATGGCCGTCAGGTGGTGCTCGTCGACGACGTCATCTTCACCGGCCGCACGGTGCGGGCCGCCCTGGAGGCCCTGCAGGCCTGGGGACGCCCCCGCCGGGTGGGGCTGCTGGTGATGGTGGACCGGGGCCACCGGGAAGTGCCGATCCAGCCGGATTACTGCGGTCGCGTGGTGCCCACCGCCCGCCACGAGACCATCCAGCTCTGCCTCCAGGCCATCGATGGCGAGGAAGGCGTCTACCTGCTGCGGGACTGACGTTTATCGCGCTGGCTGCTGCCGGACTTGAAGGGCCTCAGACGGCAGCCAGTTCATCCTCGCGGAAGTGGGCTCGGAACTTGCCGAAGGCCACCACGACTGGCAGGTTCGGGCTGATGGGGCGTCCCTTCCAGTCGTTGAGGATATTGAACACCTCCCCCTGCTGACCTTCCATGTCGAAGGCCTCACCGCGGTGCTGGGGGTGGTTGTAGACGACCACGCTGCTGCTCACCTTGACCTGATCACCTGGCTGCATGTCCACCGGGACGCTCTGCGCGGCCATCCTGTCATGGGACTCAGCGCTGGCAGGCGCTCTCGGGCCCGGCCTCGACCACCCGTCCACCCAGCTCCTTGCAGGCTTCCTGGAACGCCTGCCACTCATCCATGCCGGCGGCGATGCGGCGTTGCACCAGGCCGTCCAGCTTCTCTCCGGACACGGTATGGGGCAGGGAACCGTGGCTGTCGTGCTCCCGGTCCATGCCCTTGAGCTGGTCAAGGCCCTTTTTCACCTCTTGCCGCAGGGGTTGGCTCTGCTGACGCCACCAGGGATGGTCGATGCGGTTGAGGCTGTCGAGGGCCTCCCACCAGCGCCTCTGCTTCACCAGCAGCGTCGCCCGCTCCAGCTGGGAACGGTTGCGGTTCCAGATCGCCTGCAGATCGTCGCCCATGGAACGGCCAGCGTCCTTACGCTCCTCCCCCAGGGGCGAGAGCGCCGCCAGGGCTCCAGGCAGATCACCGGCCTGGAAGCGGTTCAAGGCCAGGGTCCGCAGCTGGCGCTGCCAACGGGCGAGCCGCTCGCGATCGGAGGGGGTGCCGGCCCTGGAGTTGATCACCTGGCGCTGCAGCCGCAGGGCCTCACTCCAGTTCGCCTCGCCCCAGAGCTGGTCGGCCTTGGCCCGCAGGCAACGGCCACGATCAAAAGGGGTGCGGCCGGGCAGCCAGCTGAGGGCGGCCAGCTGTTCGCTGTAGCGCAGGCAATCGTCGAGGCGGCCGCTGGCGGAGGCCTGCTCCAGGCGCACGGGCAGCTGGCGTTCCCACCAGTAGCCCAGACCGATGGCCGCAGCGACCGAACCCAGGGTGATGGCCAGCCAGAAACGGGGAAGTCTGTGCCGGCGAAGGGCCAAGGGGAGGGGGGAGCGGGGCGGGTCTCTCCTTTGTATGCAATGGCCGGCGCCGGCGCCCGGTCCCGGGGGCAGCCTGGTCGGCGTCCACCAGCGTTGGGCCTCAGCGCACCGGGCCGAGGCGTTGCCCCCCCTGGCGACCAGCGTCGGCGGGCGCCTCCAGGTCGTCGCACTCCACCAGGAGCTGGGCCTCGGCATCAATGTGGAACCGCAGCCGCAGCCGGTCGACGCCACGGCGGCCAGGGGAGGCCAGGGGGATGGCCCGCGGCGGCGTGGACCAGGGCCGCACCGGGGCCGCCCCCGCCGGTCGCTCGCGCAGCACCGGCAGCCCCCCCTCAAAGACCACTTCGGCCCGTTCTTCGGGTAAGGGCTCCCCCAGCACCAGTTCCAGCTGGTCCTGGCCATCCCTGCTGCAGGCCAGCACCAGCTCCAGGGGCTGCTCCGTGGGCCAGCTCTGGCCGGCCATGAACAGGGGATGCCAGCGGTGGCAGCCGCTGCGCCGGTCCCAGCAGCGCAGGGACACGCCACGGGCCAGCACGTCCCGCACCCGGACACCGGGCGTCAGGGCCAGGGCCCCCAGGGCCACGGCCTCCACGGGCCGCTCGCCCCGCAGGGGCACGCCCGGACAGCGGCTCTCCAGCCAGCGGCGAATCAGGGGGATCCGGCTGCTACCCCCCACCGGCAGCACCGCGTCGATGGCGCCCAGCCCCAGTCCCTCCCGGCGGGCGGCCGCCAGCACCGCTTCCAGCAGGCCATCGAGCAGTTGCAGCAGGCCCCGCTCCTCCAGCAGCCGCTCGAAGGCCGGCCGGCTGAGGGTCAGTTCGCGCAAGGATCCTGCCGTCGCCTGGATCTGCAGGGCCTCGGGGGCGTCGCTGAGCTGGCACTTGAGCCGCTCGGCGAGTTGCAGCAGGGCGCCGTCGACGGGGACTTCCGGGCAGAGGTGGGCCGCAATCCAATGATCGATGTCCCGCCCGCCGAGGGCCACACCTGCCTTGCCGATCACCCGGGCGCAGCGCAGGGTCTGGCTGCTGCGGGTCAGATCCCGGCCCGCGAAGCGCAACAGCTGGGCGATCGGCGCCGCCCGCCCCTCTCCACCCTCCAAAGCCACCAGGGAGAGATCGATCGTGCCACCGCCCATGTCCACCACCAGCACCCGGCTGCCGGCGGGCAGTCCGGCGCCGATGGCGGCGGCGGTGGGCTCATCCACCAGCGCCAGCTCCGGCACGGCCAGATCGCGGCTGGCCCGCTGCAGCCAGGCCCGGTAGCCCCGGTAGGTCTCGATCGGGGCGGTGAGCACCAGCCGCTCCGGCACCATCCCCGGCGGCAGGACCCGCCAGAGCCCCTCCAACAGCAGGGCACCGGCCCGCTCGGCCGTGGGCCAGCCTTCCGGTGGGGCAGGCGTCGGGGCCCCGATGTGCCGCTTGAAATCCCTGCAGAGGCCGGGATGGTCGCCATCGGCCAGGGCCGCCTCCAGCACCTGCCGGCCGATCAGGGGCCGGTCGGCGTCGGGTGTCTCCAGCCACAGCAGGCTGGGCACCACGCAGGGGTCGCCGCAGCTGTAGGGCGGCAGGGGCAGCAGCCGGGGAGGTCCCTGGCTGTCCTGCCAGGCCACCACGGTGGTGCTGCTGCCCAGGTCGATGGCGAGGGTTCCGGGCATGGGTCGTCGGAGGGGGGCGGTGGGGGCCGAAATGGCGGCGGTGGACCTGCTGGCGCACGGGCGCGGGTGCTCCCCTTCTAGGCCTTGTGCAGCGGGGAAGGGCGGGCCGGGGGGCTGATCTAGGCTGCCGTTATTGATAGTCAGGTTTGTATGCCAAACAGCGATCTCAACGCCAAGGAGCTGGCCCAGAGAGGAGAGAGCCTGATCCGGCACTCCAGCAACCGCTACCTGACCACCGTTCGCATCGCTTTCCGGGCCAAGCAACGCCGCTTCGACGATTTCGACGGCCTGCTCGACGACTCGATGATCAAGCCCGTGCAGCGGGCCATCGTCGAACTCAGCGACGAGCAGGACCAGCCCGACCTGCTGCCCGGCTGAGCCGGGCCCATCCCAATCCGCTGTGGAGATCGGCGAAGGCCAGGGCTGGCGGCTGGTGGTGGACCAGAGCCGCACCCCCTACTCCGCCCTGATCGGCGGTGATGGGTGGGCCAGCGAACTGACAGGAGCCGAACTGCACGCCTTGCAACAGGCGGCAGGTCGCCTGTCGGCCCAGCACAGGGCCCTCAAGTCCACCCTGATGGCGGACGAAGCCATCGACATCGAGCTGGAATTGCCGATCGGGGATCCCCGGGCTGACCGCGGTGGATCCCTGTGGCTGGGCCTGCGGGGGGATCTGCACGGTTGGTCGCTGCAGTTGGTACTCGCCCCGGAGCCGGGATCGCGGGGAATCGAAGGGGGCTGGAGTGCCGCCGCCAGCGAAGCCTTTGCCGCGGCCCTGGAGCGCCTGAGACCCGCTGGGCACGATGGAAGCGATCAGGATTCTTGATCGTTGGCGGATTCCGCAACCGCCACCCCTGTTTTGCACCGTTTCTCCCCAGGCGGGGCTCCTCTGCCGTTGTCCCCTGTCCTCAGCTGGGGAGAAACGGCGCCGGCCGCCGCCCTGGCTTGACAGCAGCCGGCCTCCGCTGCGGCGGGAGGATGGCAACGCGGGGGACGCCTGAAAGCCCCTGCAATGGCTTGTGTCTCAAGCTGGGACCTGGCACCCCTCGCCTGAGCCGCTGCCGTTTGACGTGGCCGCTTCAGTGTGGAGAAGTGGCTGACGCACTGCATGGAATCCGCAATGGCCCGCCCGAGAACCCTGCCCTTGGACGGGGCCGAGTCGCTGGTGAGCCTGCGGGCGGAGGTGCCCGAACCGCTGCTGGAGGCCATGCGTCAGTTCATCGAGTGCCACCCCAACTGGGACCAGTACCGGCTGTTCCAGGCCGCCCTGGCGGGCTTTCTTGTGCAGAACGGCGTCCGCAACCGGGGGGTGACCCGCTGCTATCTGGCCAACCTGTTTCCTGGCCATCAGGCGTTTTCGGCGCCGGCGGCCTGAGCAGGGATGGGTATCGACTCAGGCGTCCGGAGTCACCCCCAGCAGGGTGAAGATCCGCGCCGCGCTGGCGTCACTCACCGGCAGGATCGAGAGACGGTTGCCCCGCCGCACCACCACCAGGTCCTCGACGCTGAACGACTCCCGCAGGGCCTCAAGGCTGAGCATCGCCGGGAACGTGGCGCGATAGGCCAGACGGGCGCAGTCCCAGCGGGGGGCCCCAGGCTTTGAGGCCGGATCGAAGTACTTGGAGCTGGGGTCGAACTGGCTGGGATCCAGCACCGCCGTTTCGATCACCTCCATCAGGCCGACGATGCCGGGGGGACTGACATTGGAGTGGTAGAAAAAAGCGCGGTCACCGATCTGCATCGAGCGCATGAAGTTGCGGGCCTGATAGTTGCGGATCCCGTCCCAGAGGGTGGTGCCCTCCGCCTGCAGGTGCTGGATGCCGTAGACATCCGGCTCACTCTTCATCAACCACCAGGCCATGGGTCTTCTGTCTCAGAGGGCCAGCACCAGCCGACGGAAGTGGTCACCGCGGGCCTCGAAACTGGTGTACTGATCGAAGCTGGCACAGGCCGGGGACAGCAGCACCCCCTGGCAGCCGAGCTGCGGCGCCAGGCTGGCGGCCAGGGCCACGGCAGCCTCCAGATCCTCCACCTGCCGCACCACACCGCCATAGCCGCTGGCGTGCAGCAGGCCAGTGAATTCCTCCCGGGCGGCGCCGTAGAGCACCACCGCTGCCGCCCGCTCCTGGAGCCGCTCCAGCCAGGTCTTGGCCTCCCCCTGCTTCGACTGACCACCGGCCAGCACCACCAACGGTCCCTCCAGGGCCCGCAGGGCTACTTCGGCGGCATCGAAATTGGTGGCCTTGCTGTCGTTGAACCAGGTGACGCCGTTGAGGTGGCGGAGACGCTCCAGCCGGTGGGGCACGCCGGGGAAGCAGCGACAGGCGGCCTCCATCGCCGCTGGCTCCAGCCCGGCCTGGAGCCCCACCGCCACCGCCAGCAGCAGGTTCTGGCGGTTGTGGGCCCCGGGCATCGCCAGGGCACTGGCGGGGAAGAGGGGTCCCTGGCGCCCCTGCACCAGGTCGTGCTCATCGATCCAGAGCACCGGGTCGAGGCCGGCTGGCAGGGCCTGCTTGGGCCCGGCGGTGATCCAGTCGGCCTGGTCCCAGGTGTCCGCGTGGCGGCGCAGGTCGGGGTCGTCGGCGTTGAGGATGCGGAGACGCGATTGCTCCAACAGGCGCCGCTTGATGGCCCGGTAGGCAGCCAAGGTGCCGTGGCGCTCCAGGTGGTCGGGGGTGAGGGTGGTCCACACGCCGATGGCTGGGGCGACCGCCGGGGCCGCCTCCAGCTGGTAGCTGCTCAGTTCCACCACCAGCCAGTCAGGGCGGTGGCCGTCCTCCAGGCGCCGCTGCAGCACCACCTCGGCGGCGGAAATGCCGACATTGCCGCAGAGCGGCGCGTCCTTGCCGCCCTGCTCCAGCAGGTGGTGCACCAGGCAAGTGACGGTGGTCTTGCCGTTGGTGCCGGTGATGCCGATCCAGGGCACATCCCGGCTGGCCTGCCAGGCGGGCACGATCTCCCCCTGCACCTGCACCCCCCGGGAGCGCAGCTGCTCCAGCACCGGATGGTTCCAGGCAATGCCCGGACTCACCACCACCGCCGACGGCGGCAGCGGCAAGGCGTAGAACGCCTCGACACTGAGGGGAACCCCCAGGTGCGCCGCCATGGACTCGCTCTCCAGCTCGGCGGCCCGGGCCCGAAGGTCTGGAGAGTCGCCGCTCTCGATCACCACCACCGTCTCGCCGCGAGCGTGAAGCAAACGGGCGGCCCCCAGCCCCGATCGACCGAGCCCCACAACCACCGTGCAGGACAGAGGTGGAACGGCCTCGGTGGGGCTCACGCTGGCAGGCTCACAGGCACGTTCGGCTGAGGGTAGCAGCGAAACGACAGACAATTGAATGCCTGCAGATTCAGGGGAATTAAATAGAGCTGAAATGGGCGATACTGGAATCGAACCAGTGACTCCTACCGTGTCAAGGTAGTGCTCTACCTCTGAGCTAATCGCCCGTTTCCGGGTCACCGAGGTGCAGGGAAAACGACAGGTATCTCGATAGAGATCGAAACGGAATGTCGAGCGCAACTTCACCAACGGGAAATCCGTTGGATCCGCCTCTTCCCAAGGCTTTTCCTACTCGCCGACCTTCCCTCCTGTCAACTGAGGTCCCAGCGTCTCAATGGCGCTCCATCCGGATCCGGAAGCGCTCCCGCTTGGTGGGATCGATCGCCAACACCTCCAACTCCCCCCGCCCCTCCAGCTGGACCCGCGTGCCCACGGCCAGCGGCTGGCTAGGGCTGCTGACCACGCGCCAGTCGATGCGAACGGCCCCCTGGCGGATCAGGGTGGCCATGCGGTTACGGGACAGGCCGAAACCGGCGGAGGCCAGGGCATCCAGCCGCAGGGAGGCTTCCACGGTGGTCAGCTGGCGGGGCAGGCGCTGGGCTGGCAGCTGCAGCGCCTCGATGGGCCTGGCCTCGAAGCGCACCGACACCGTGCGCACCAGGCCCTCCCCCCCATCCAGCCGCCCGGCCAGGGCCGCTGAGACGATGGCCTGGGCGCCCCGATCGCCCCGCAGCCACAGATCGCCCCGCTCCGCCGCGCTGGCACCGGCGCGGGCCAGTCCTTCGACCATGTCGGTCGCGGAGGCGGGATCGAAAAGGAAATTGCCGCTGACCTCCAGCCCCATCAGATCAGGGGCCGTGGGCTCCTGTCCCGCCCGTCCCAGCAGCAGGCAGCGGCGCTCGGCGCCGGGGTGGCCGCCGTCGCTGGCGAGGCTCAGTTCACTGAGGGCGCCGAGTCTGGCCTCGGCCTCCTCCCGCACCGAGGCGTCAAGAAAACCGCTGACCTGGGGCTCCCAGGTGCGCAGGGCCGTTTCCGCCAGGCTGAACAGGCCCTCCAGGGCCTCGGGGTGGCGACTTCCTGCCAGTAAGTCCCGTCGTGGAAGCATGGCGCCCGATCTCAGGTGTCATCCAGCCGCACGACCGCCTTCGGTTGTGCCAGCTGGATGGTGCTCCAGGGGATCTCCCTCCCGGCGGGTACCTCCAGCAGCAGCAGCCAGCAGCCCTCCTCGAGCCGGTTGCGCAGAATGCGGATGCGGTCATCCTCCTCGGAGCTGACGCTGGCAGCGGCGGCGAAGCTGCCCATCCAGCCGGAGCCCATGCCCAGCAGGCCGCCGATCAGCGGTTCCCCGTAGGCCCCGGCGAAGCTGAAGGTGTGCAGATCCGTGATCTGGGTGAAGGTGAGACCGGCCAGAAAACCGAAGGGCAGCAACCAGCGGACCAGCGACTGCTGCCGCCGCCGCCGGGCCGTGGCCGGGTCCAGTCGCTCGACGTCCGACATGGTCGCCTCACCGCTGCCGATCGCCAGCACACGGGTCAGGGCCGGCTGAAGCGCCAGTAATCGATCCCGCAGCGCCTGCAGGCGATCGCGATCGTCCAACACGACCACCACACTCAGTGACATGGGCTCGTCTCCTCACCGCTCTCTACACTGCACCTCCGGCCTGCCCCTCTGGGGGCGTACCCCCCGCCCCCCGCCCCCCGCACCGCTGCCGGACATGACGAAGGTTCTGGTCTCCGATCCCATCGACCAGGCGGGGATTGACATCCTCTCCCAGGTTGCCCAAGTGGACGTGCGCACGGGTCTCAGCCCGGAGCAGCTGGTGGGCTGCATCGGCGCGTACGACGGCCTGATGATCCGCTCCGGCACCCAGGTGACCGCCGAGGTGATCGAGGCCGCCAGCCAGCTGCGCATCATCGGCCGGGCCGGCGTCGGGGTCGACAACGTCGATGTGCCAGCCGCCACCCGTCGCGGCGTCATCGTCGTGAATTCTCCAGAAGGCAACACGATCGCCGCCGCCGAGCATGCCCTGGCGCTGATGCTCTCCCTGTCGCGGCACGTGCCCCACGCCCACGCCAGCACCATGGCCGGCGGCTGGGACCGCAAGACCTACGTGGGCAACGAGCTTTACAAGAAAACCCTGGGCGTGGTCGGGCTCGGCAAGATCGGCTCCCACGTGGCCCGCGTCGCCCGGGCCCTGGGCATGGACGTGGCCGCCTACGACCCGTTCATCTCCGCCGAGCGGGCCCAGCTCCTGCAGGTGCGCCTGCTCGCCCTGCCCCAGCTGTTCGCCGAAGCCGACTACATCAGCCTGCACCTGCCCCGAACCCCGGACACCGAGAACCTGGTCAACGCGGCCCTGCTGGCCACGATGAAGCCCACCGCCCGGCTGGTGAACTGCGCCCGCGGCGGCATCATCGATGAACAGGCCCTGGCCGAGGCGGTGGACAACCGGGTGATCGCCGGCGCGGCGATCGACGTGTTTGCCAAAGAACCCCTGGCAGCCGATTCACCGCTGCGGCTGGTCAAGGAGCGGCTGATCCTCACCCCCCATCTGGGGGCCTCCACGGAGGAAGCCCAGGAGAACGTGGCCATCGACGTGGCCGAGCAGATCCGGGACGTGCTGCTGGGCCTGCCGGCCCGCAGCGCCGTCAACATCCCCGGCCTCACCGCCGAGGTGATGGAACAGCTGAAACCGCACCTGCAACTGGCCGAAACCCTCGGCCTGCTGCTCAGCCAGCTGGCCAGTGGCCAGATCAGCGAACTGGAGGTGCGGCTGCAGGGGGAATTCGCCTCCCACCCGGCCCAGCCCCTGGTGGTGGCGGCCCTCAAGGGCATCCTCTCGGCCGCCCTGGGCGACAGCATCAACTACGTCAACGCCACTCTCGAGGCCAAGGAGCGCGGCATCCACGTGCTTGAGGTGAAGGACGATGCCAGCCGCGACTTCGCCGGCGGCTCCCTCCAGCTGAGCTCCCGTAGCCCCCGCGGCAACCACAGCGTCACCGGCGCGGTGTTCACCGACGGGGAACTGCGCATCACCACCATCGACGAGTTCCCGGTGAACGTGACGCCGAGCCGTCACATGCTCTTCACGCGGCACCGGGACATGCCCGGCATCATCGGCCAGCTGGGCTCCCTGCTCGGCGAGCACAACGTCAACATCGCCTCGATGCAGGTGGGGCGCCGCATCGTGCGGGGCGACGCCGTGATGGTGCTGAGCCTCGATGACCCGATTCCCCCCAGCCTGCTGGCGGTGATCCACGACATCAACGGCATCCAGGCCGCCCATCCGGTCACCCTCTGATGGGCCTGGTCTGGTGGCGGCTGGAGATGGCCGCCCCTGCCGAACTGGAGGAATCCCTGCTCTGGAAGCTGCCGCTCCTGGGGGTGCCGCGGGTCGCCCTGCAGCATCCCCCCGAGGCGCCGGAGCGCCGCCAGTTGCTGGCCTGGCTGCCCGAAAGCGACTGGCCCGCCGACCAGCGGCTGGAGCTGGAGCGGGCCCTGGCCCCCCTGGGGGAACCCTTCAACCTGGTGCTGCCGGAGGTCCGCTGGCACCGCCAGGACGACGAGGACTGGAGCCTGAGCTGGAAGAGTCACTGGCGGCCCGATCCGGTGGGCGAGCGGCTGCTGGTGCTGCCGGCCTGGCTGGAGGTGCCGCCGGAGCAGGCCGATCGCCTGGTGATCCGCATCGATCCGGGCAGCGCCTTCGGCACCGGCAGCCACCCCACCACCCGCCTCTGCCTGGAGGCGCTCGAAGCCCTGGCCAGCGAACGGGAGCGGGCCGGCCTGGGGCCGGGCCTGCGGGAGCTGCGGGTGGCCGATCTGGGCTGCGGCAGCGGCATCCTGGGCCTGGCCGCCCTGCGGCTGGGGGCGGCGACCGTGGCGGCCGCCGACACCGACCCCCTGGCGGAGCGGGCGACCCGGGAGAACGCCGCCCTGAACGGCCTGGACGGCGCGCAGGCGCTGACGGTGACCACCGGGTCGGCGGAGTCCCTCTCGGAGCTGCTGGGGGGGCGCGGCGCCGATCTGTTGCTCTGCAACATCCTGGCGCCGGTGATCGAGGCCCTGATTCCCTGCTTTCCGCGCCTGCTGGGCCCCGGCGGGGTGGGCCTGCTCAGCGGTCTGCTGGTGGATCAGGCCCCTGGCCTGGAGAGGGATCTGCGGGCCGCGGGCTGGCGGGTGGAGCAGCGGGTCGAACAGGACCGCTGGGGCCTGCTGCGGATCCGCTCGGCCTCAGATGTTGCATAAGGCACGCTGATCTGTGTCCTGGCTTTGATTGGCCTTCCCGGCCTGCGAGGCCAAGATCGCCGGGAAAGCCCCCTGTCGGATGTAGGAAGGGCGGGTCCTTCAGGCCCTGGCTGCCGGGTGTCTGTGAGCTCCAATCTCTTCCATGGCTTCCTACAAGGTCACCCTCGTCAACGAGAGCGAGGGGCTGAACAAGACCATCGAGGTTCCTGACGACCAGTACATCCTCGACGCCGCCGAAGAGCAGGGCATTGATCTGCCCTACTCCTGCCGCGCCGGCGCCTGCTCCACCTGCGCTGGCAAGCTCACCGCCGGCACCGTCGACCAGTCAGACCAGAGCTTCCTCGACGACGACCAGATCGAGGCCGGCTTCGTCCTCACCTGCGTGGCCTACCCCACCTCCGACTGCACCATCAAGACCCACACCGAAGAAGAGCTCTACTGAGCTCCTCGCCGGGCGATTCGCGCGGATTGCCCCTTGAACCCCGTGTTCTTCTCCGCCACCCTCAGGGGTGGCTTTTTCATGTCACTCCTGGTGGACACCGTGCTGGCCTCCGGCAGCGAGCATCCCAGCCCCGGCGGCCAGTACAGCTACCGGGTCCTGGGGCCCTGCTGTCGCCTGTTCGATCGGGAGGAACTGCCCTGGCCCTGTTGCCGCCTGGCCTGGCGCAGCAAGGAACCCAGCTGGCGCCGCGTCGGCCGCCGCTTCGTGCCAGACCTGGCCGCCCGCCGCTGCCCCTCCTACGCCGTGGAGCTGCTCCAGCCGGGGTCCAGGCCCACTTGCACCATCATCACCCTGTTCCCCCAGCGGCTGGCCCCCGGCCTGCAGGAGTGGTGGTACAGCAAGCTGCCTGGGTCCCTGGAAGCCGGCAACCTGGCGCCTCCAGCCCCGGCACCCTGAATCCCCCCTCCCTGTCAGGCCATGAAAAAGCCGGCCAGCGCTGGGCTGCCGGCTGGAGAGTGCTAACGGCTCAGAAGTAGATCTTGCCGCCGCCCCACTGGATCCCCTGGACCTTGGGGGCCACCAGGATGTAGCCGGCGATCAGGCGCAGGTCCTCGTCGTCCAGGTCGCGCATCTTCACGAACACGTCGCTGCTGCGCAGGCTGGGATGCACGTCGGAAATGCTGTACTCCCCGTCGTAGGAGGTCGGGTCCTTCATGTAATCAACCAGGGCGTCGACCGAATCCCGGGGCGGGGTGGCCAGGGCGAGGGTCTCGGGATCCAGACCGACGTTCTGGTTGGTCTTGGTGATGCCGCCGGCGTGGCAGGTGCCGCAGCTGTCGTTGAAGAGCTTGCGGCCGCTCTTGACCTCCTTCTCTGTGAAGGTCACCAGGCTGCCGTCAGGGGACACCGGCACGGTGAGGTCGTCGGCGCTCCATTGGGCCGCTGCCGCGGGACCCGCGAAGCAGACCAGCAGGGCCAGGGGAAGGATCAGCAGGGTCCGGGCGATGGCACGGCGGAGGGCTGAAAAGGGGGCGGCTGAGAGAAAGAGGGGGGCCATGGAAGAAGCCGGCGAAATGGCGGTGGGACCGCAACTGAGACCTTGTATCACGGGCGATGGGTCCCCCGGAACCGAATCACGTGAACTGTTGCAGGCTCAGCCCGCCTCCCCCACCTCAAGGCTGAGGAAGTCCCTGGCCACAAGCGTCTCGGGGAAGATGGCTCGGGCCTCAGCCACCAGGTCGTCGGGGGTCATGGGATTCCCGGCCACGTAGCGAGGGCTGAGGTGGGTGAGCACCAGCCGCTTCACCCCCGCCTCCAGGGCGGTCTGGGCGGCCATGGTGCTGGTGGAGTGCTGGCGGGCGATGGCCAGTTCCGCTTCGCCGTGGGAGAAGGTGGATTCGTGGATCAGCAGATCGGCGCCACGGGCCAGGGCCACCGCCGCCTCACTGAACACCGTGTCGGTGCAGTACACGACGCTGCGGCCTGGCCGCGGCGGCCCGCACAGGGCCTCGCCGCGGATCACCCGGCCGTCGTCGAGGGTGACGCTGCGACCGGCCTTGAGTTCCCCATAGACCGGACCAGGGGGAACGCCCAGGGCCCTGGCCCGCTCCACGTCGAAGCGGCCGGGCCGCGGCTTCTGATCCACCCGGTAGGCATAGGCCGGCACCCGGTGGGTGAGGGCCGTGCAGCGCACCGTGATGTCGTCGTCATCGAGCACCAGGCTGCCCCGGGCCGCGGCCTCCTTCACCCGGTGGGTGCGCAGGGGGTAGCCGATGCGGGTGGAGGAGGTGCGCATCACCCCCTCCAGGTAGTCCCGCAGGGGATCCGGTCCGTAGAGATCGATCCCGCCACAGCTGCCGGCCAGGCCGAGGCTGGCCAGGAGTCCAGGCAGACCAAAGACGTGGTCACCGTGCATGTGGGTGACGAAGATGCGGCGCAGCTGCGACACCCGCAGCTCGCTGCGCAGGAACTGGTGCTGCGTTCCCTCGCCGCAATCGAACAACCACAGCTCGGCCCGCTGGGGCAGACGCAGGGCGACGGCAGAAACGTTACGGGCGCGGGTGGGAACACCAGAACTGGTTCCCAGAAAGGTGACCTGCACAACCCGGAGGCCTCAACGCGCATGCTGCCACGCCGCCAGCCGGTCTGGTGGCCGGCGCCGTAGCCATCGCCGAGAGAGCCGTCCAGAATGACCCGTTGTCGCTCGCGTCCACCCGTGTCCCTGCTCCGCTTCGGATGGCGCGCTGGTCTGCCCCTGGCGCTGCTCCCGGCCGCCTTGGCTTCGCCGGTGCCCATCGAGGCCAGGGCCCCGGCCCCCGTGGTGCGCGTGCTGCTGCAGGAAGCCCCCAGCCTGGAACTGGAGGCCGGCAGCGCCGCCCTGCGCCTGGGCGATGGCTCGGGGCGCACCCTGCTGGAGCTGGCCCCGGGGGGCCGGCTGCAGCTGGTCCGCAGCGGCGCGGCCCTGGAGGCGAGGCTGCAGGGGCCGGCCGGTGCTCCCCGGCGGCTGTCCCTGCCATCGGGTCAGGCCTGGATCGATCCCGCCCCGGCCCAGGGGAGCGAGGCCGTGCTGACCCTGCTGCAGCGCCGTTACCGCGGCCGGCTGCTGGTGCGCAGCGAGGGCGATCGGCTGCAGGCGATCAACCTGATCGATGTCGAGAGCTATCTGCCCAGCGTGGTGGGCAGCGAGATGCCGGCCAGCTGGCCGCAGGCGGCCCTGCGGGCCCAGGCGGTGGCGGCCCGCACCTACGCCCTGCGCCAACGCCGGCCGGCCGCCCCCTTCGACCTCAAGGCCACGGTGGCCAGCCAGGTCTACAAGGGGGTGGAGGCCGAAACCGACTCCACCCGTGAAGCGGTGCGCAGCACCCGCTCCCAGGTGCTGGTGCACGGTTCCGCCCTGATCAACGCGGTCTTCCACAGCAGCAGTGGCGGCCTGACCGAAAACAGCGGCGACATCTGGCGCCAGCAGCTCCCCTATCTGGTCAGCGTGCCCGATTTCGACCAGGCCAGCCCTGTCCATGCCTGGCAGCTGCGCGTCGAGCCCGACAAACTGACCAGGGCCTTCCGGGAGATCGATGGCGCCTTCCGCATCGAGGTGCTCTCCACCACCGGCTCCGGCCGCATCCGCCAGGCCCGGGTGACGGGACCGGGAGGCTCGCTGCTGCTCACGGGCGCCGAGCTGCGGCAGCGGCTGGGCCTGCGCAGCACCCTGGCCCGCTTCGACTTCGAGGCCCCCAGGGGCTACCCGTTCCCTCCCCCGCTGCCCTCCCTGCAGGGCGTGTTCACACCCGAGGGGATCCGCTCCCTGGCGTCCGGCATCGTCCAGGCCCCGTGGCGCACCCCCCGACCACCGGCCGCGCCAACGCTGCTGGTCAGCGGTCGCGGCTACGGCCACGGGGTGGGCATGAGCCAGTGGGGGGCCTACGGCCTGGCCCTGCGGGGCGAGGATTACCGCCAGATCCTGCAGCACTACTACCAGGGGGTCAGGATCCTCCCCTACGCCTCCCTTTGAGGCAGCACGCGACGCTCCACCCCATCAGTCCGGCCATCACGCCCGTCGTTCTGGCCGATGCGGCGGCGGTGGCCGAACGTGTGGCGGCCCTGCTGCTGGCGGATCGGCTGCGCCCGCAGTTCCCCCTGGGCTTGGCCACTGGACGCACCATGGCGCCGGTGTACGCGTCCCTGGCCCGACGGCTGGATCGGCTGGAGCCCGCCCTGGCCGCCAGGGTGCGGGACACCTGGTGCAGCTTCAACCTGGACGAGTACGTGGGGCTGACGCCCCAGGACCCCAGCTCCTTCGCCGCCACCATGGCCCGCCAGCTGGTGGCTCCCCTCGGCCTGGCCCTCGAGCGGGTGCAACTCCCCGATGGACAGGCCGCCGATCCGAAGGCCGAAGCCCATCGCTATGGCGCGGCCGTCGCCGCGGCCGGCGGCATCGGTCTGCAACTGCTGGGCCTGGGCCTCAACGGCCACGTGGGCTTCAACGAACCCCCCTCGGACCCTGGGATGGCCTGCCGCTGCGTGACACTCAGCGGCCACACCCGCCGCCAGAACGCTGGCGCCTTCGGGGGTGACCCCAACGCCGTTCCCGAACAGGCCATCACCCTGGGACTGGCCGAGATCCTCTCGGCCCGCCGGGTGCTGCTGGTGGTCACCGGCGCCGAGAAGGCGGCCATCCTGCGCCGTGCCCTCCAGGCCCCCCCCACAGCGGAGCTGCCCGCCAGCTGGCTGCAGCTCCATTCCGCCCTCACCGTGATCGCCGACGCCGACGCCATGGGCTGAGACGAAAGCGGCAGCGTCAGCCGAGCAGGACCGCTGCCATCAGGGCATCGTCCGCTTCGAGATTGGTGGTGACACTGCGCACGTCATCGAGATCCTCGAGCACATCCAGCATGCGCAGACAGGCGGCCAGCAGCGCCCCATCGTCAAGGCGGCAGGGGAGGGAGGCGATCCAGCGGTGCTCCCAACCTGCCAGCGGCAGGTCCAGATGCCTGAGCCCATCCTGGAGAGCTTCGAGATCGGCGTAGGCCCCGAACACATCGACCCCATCCGCGTCGATGGCGTAGCCCGCCGCCGCCGGTCCACCCCGCTCCTCCAGGATCAGCAGGCTCTCCAGCAAGGTCTCTTCATCGACACTGGGCAGGGCCAGTCGCACCACGGCCAGCTGCTCGAACAGGTAGCTGACGCAGCCGGTCTCGCCGAGATTGCCGCCATGCTTGCCGAAGGCCAGCCGCAGGTCGGCAGCGGTGCGGTTGCGGTTGTCGGTGAGGGCCTCCACCAGCACGGCCACCCCTCCCGGGCCGTAGCCCTCGTAGCGCACTGCCTCAAACAGCTCGGCGCCAGCACCCCCCTGACCGCTCCCCTTGGCAACCGCCCGGTCGATGTTGGCGTTGGGCAGCCCGGCCACCTTGGCCTTCTCGATGGCGGTTCGGAGCTGGAAGTTGCCGGCGGGATCGGCACCGGAGCGGGCCGCCACGGTGATCTCCCGGCCCAGCCGGGTGAAGAGGGCTCCCCGCTTGGCATCCACCACCGCCTTGGTGCGCTTGATCTGGGCCCATTTGCTGTGGCCGGCCATCGCGGTGTCGGGGGAGGTTCAACCGGCGGCGTCAAACACCAGCCGGGGCAGGAGCAGGCCCTTGCCATCGGCACGGGCGATGCCAGCCAGAGCGCCATCCGGCGTGAGCACGGCGACAGCCCCTTCTGGCAACTGCTCCACCGTACGGGGCAGCGCGCGGCCGCAACGCCAGGGGGACAGCTGGGCCGGATCGAGACGCTGGCGCGGCAGATCCACCAGCACCTCGAGGGGATCCAGCAGGGGGGGCATGGGGCCGCTGGCCAGGCGCTGCATGGAAATGGCCTGGTGCAGGCCGAAACCGAGGGCGGCGGTGCGGCGCAGGCTGGCCAGGGCACCACCGCAGCCCAGGGCCTCCCCCAGGTCCCTCGCCAGGGCGCGCACGTAGGTGCCGGCGGAACAACGCACCTGCAGCTCCAGGCGGCCGCTGGCCGGATCCCAGCCGAGCAGATCGAGGCCATGGATCAGCACCGGCCGCGCCGCCAGTGCCAGCTGTTCTCCCGCCCTGACCCGGGCGTAGGCCCGCTGGCCATCCACATGCACGGCGGAGACCTGGGGGGGAACCTGCAGGATCTCCCCCCGGAAGGGGGCCAGGGCCCGCTCCAGCTCTTCGAGGCCGAGGACCGGCACGGCCTGCTGCTCCAGCACCTCACCCTCAAGGTCATCGGTGCCCGTGCGGAGCCCCAGCTGCACGGTGCCGCGATAGGTCTTGTCGCCGGGGAGGTAGGGCAGCAAGCGGGTGGCCGGACCCAGAGCGATCGGCAACACGCCGGTGACCGCCGGATCCAGGGTGCCGCCATGGCCCACCCGCCGCAGGCCGCAGGCCCGCCGCACCCGGGCGACGACATCGTGGGAGGTCAGGCCGGCGGGTTTGTCGAGCACCAGGAAGCCGCAACCGTGGCGCGACGGGGGCGAAGGCGGCAGCCTGGTGGAACCTTCACCCATGCTCAAGCGCCGATGACGCTGCAGGACCGGCGCGAGCTGACCTTTCTGGTGCTGGCCGGCATCTTCCTGGGGACCATGGGCATGCTGAACATCCTCGGTCTGACCCGGTTCCTGACGTTGGGCAGCATCGGCTCCTTCCCGATCATCGTGGCGATCGGGGCCCTGCCGTACCCCGTCACCTTCCTCTGCACCGACCTGATCAGCGAGATCTGGGGCGAGCGACGCGCCTCCCAGGTGGTGTGGGTGGGTCTGATGCTCAATGGCTGGATCGTGCTGGTGCTCTGGCTGGGGGGCATCCTGCCGGGCCTGGACGGATTCGGTGGGGTGGCGGGGCTGCCGCCCGACCCCCAGGCCGCTGGGGTGCCGGTGTTCTTCGAGGTTCGCCGGCTGGCCTTCGGGGCCGTGGGGGCCTCCATGGCTGCGTACATGGCAGCCCAGTTCACCGACGTGCGCCTGTTCCATTTCTGGAAGCGTTTCAGCAACGGCAAGGCCCTGTGGCTACGCAACAACGGCTCCACCCTGATCAGCCAGATCGTGGATACCTCAGCCGTGGTGCTGATCAGCCACTACGCCGCCCATGTACTGCCGATCAGGGCCGGAGAGCCCGTGCTGCCCCAGCTGGGGGTGTTCATCGCCAGCGGATACGTGTTCAAGCTGGTGGCGGCCTTGGCCGACACCCTGCCCTTCTACCTACTGGTGGGCTGGCTGAGGCGCTATCTGGAGGTTCCGGGTGACGGCACGGAACTGGGCGAGGTGCCCCTGACTTAGGCAGCGACGGCGATGTTGATGCGCTTGCGGTTACGCAGGCCCCGCTTGATCGATTCGAACTTGACAACACCGTCCACCAGGGCGAACAGGGTGTCGTCGGAACCACGACCGACATTGACGCCGGGGATCACCGAGGTGCCGCGCTGACGGATCAGGATCGAACCGGCGCTGACGGTTTCACCGCCATAGCGCTTGACGCCGAGGCGCTTGGAATTGGAATCGCGGCCGTTACGGGTTGAGCCTGTGCCTTTCTTGTGGGCCATGGGGAGAGAGTGGGGGGCGGGAGAAAGAAGTGGACTGGACGCTGGGGGGCCCGATCAGGCGATCGCCTTGCCGCCCACCTTGATCGACTGGACCATGACGCGGGTGAGCTCCTGACGGTGACCGTTCTTGCGACGGGTTTTCTTCTTGGGACGCATCTTGTAAACGATGATCTTCTGGCCGCGGCGATGGGCCATCACCTTGAGATCCACCGTGGCACCCTCCACATAGGGCTGGCCGAGGGTGGTGCCGGACGCATCCTTCACAAGAAGCACGTTCTCCAGGGTGACAGTGCTGTCGACGTCCGCGCTGAGTCGATCAAGGTCGACGTAGCGATCGGTCTGGAGCCAGAACTGCTGGCCGGAGGCCTCGACGATGGCGTAAGCGCCGGTGCTGTCACTGGTCGCTGCTCCTGTCGCGGCTTCGCTGGAGAGGTCCTGCTGGGGGGCTTGGGTCATCACGTCAGGGGCGTGGCCAGGCTGGCGGCAGGGAGCCGCCATTGGGCCTGGGCGCACGGAATCGAAAGACAGAACTAAGATCTTCACGTCTGGGGCTACCTTCCGTCAAGATTCAGCTCGACCAGGGGAGCACCCCGCCGCAGCGGTCGATGCCCCAACCGGTTCTCAACATCCTCACCGTCATCCAGAGCCCTGCTCTGCAGGAGGCCTGTCTTCAGTGTCTCAAAGGTGGGCGCTACCACCTGGTGCAGGTTGACCCTGCCACCGAACCCATCGTGCCATTGGAGCAGCGCTGCGAGGACGTCGACGGCCTGCTGCTCGAGGAGGGTGCCGTGGAGACAAGCTTTTTCAGCACCCTGCATGAGCGGGGGCTGGAACTACCGGCCGTGCTGATCGGGCCTGTCACTGGTGATGTGCTGTTCCATGGAGCTGAAGTCCGCCTGCCCCCCGACCAGCTGGAGCAACTGAGCTACAGCCTCGATGCTGCCGTTTCCCGGTTCCTGCGCCACCACACCCCGCCAGCCAGCAGCGAAGCCCAGGCGACCACCCCCGACGGCTGGAAACTGTCCAACCGGCTGAACGGTCGCCTCGGGTACCTGAGCGTCTACTACAAGCGGGACCCCTCCCGTTTCCTGCGCAACCTGGAAGCCGAAGAGCGGAGCGAACTGCTCGACTCCCTGCGGCGCAGCTACCGCGATCTGCTGATCAGTTACTTCAAGAATCCGGCCACGGCCAACCAGGCGATCGAAAGCTTCGTGAACACCGCCTTCTTTGCCGATCTACCGATTACCAAGATGGTTGAGATCCACGTGAATCTGATCGAAGAGTTCTGGAAACAGCTCATGCTGAAGGGACAGAAGAACGATTTCCTGCAGGACTACCGGCTGGCCCTCCTCGATGTCATGGCCCACCTCTGCGAGATGTATCGGCGCTCTATTCCTCCGGACGTGCCAATCCTGACTGCCCCCATGCCCGAAGTAGCCAGCCCCATCGCCTAAGCCACCGCCATGACATTCCGCAAGACTTACATTCTCAAGCTCTACGTGGCAGGCAACACGCCCAATTCCATGCGGGCCCTGAAAACGCTACGCGACATCCTCGAATCCGAGTTCCGTGGGGTTTACGCCCTCAAGGTGATCGACGTTCTCAAAAATCCACAACTGGCCGAGGAAGACAAGATTCTGGCTACGCCCACCCTGGCGAAAATCCTGCCGCCACCCGTGCGGCGGATCATCGGCGATCTTTCCGACCGGGATCGGGTGTTGATCGGCCTCGATCTCCTCTACGAAGAACTCTCGGACGAGGACTTCAAGCTGGATATCGACGATCTCGAAGCGGGCGGTGAAGCCACCCCTCCCGAATCCTCCTGAGGCCGTCCTGACCAGGCCAACTCCCCAGCACACCCAGCCCCCCTTTCATCCCTTCGATGCCGGATCCCAACGACCACGACCCCGCCGCCAGCCGGATGCAGATGCAGAAGCTTCCCACGGGGATCGAAGGCTTCGATGACATCTGCCATGGTGGTCTGCCGATCGGCCGATCGACCTTGATCAGCGGCACCTCAGGGACAGGGAAAACGGTCTTCTCGTTGAATTTTCTCTGCAATGGGATCCGCCAGTTCAACGAACACGGAATTTTTGTCACCTTCGAGGAATCTCCTCTCGACATCCTTCGCAATGCCTCCAGCTTCGGTTGGAACCTGCAGGAAATGGTGGAGCAGAACAAGCTATTTGTCCTTGATGCCTCTCCGGATCCCGATGGCCAGGAAGTCTCAGGAAGTTTCGACCTTTCCGGCCTGATCGAACGGATCCACTACGCGATCCGGAAATACAAAGCGAAGCGTGTGGCGATCGATTCCATCACGGCCGTCTTTCAGCAGTACGACGCCATCTCCGTGGTGCGCCGGGAAATCTTCCGACTGATCGCCCGGCTCAAGGAGATCGGCGTCACCACGTTGATGACCACCGAACGGGTTGATGAGTACGGAGCCATCGCCCGCTACGGCGTCGAGGAGTTCGTCTCCGACAACGTGGTGATCCTGCGCAACGTACTGGAGGGGGAACGGCGGCGCCGCACGGTGGAGGTGCTCAAGCTCCGGGGCACCACCCATATGAAAGGGGAGTTCCCTTTCACCATGGGCAGCCACGGCATCAGTGTGTTCCCGCTGGGGGCGATGCGCCTCACCCAGCGCTCCTCCAACGTGCGCCTGAGTTCCGGCGTTCCCCGGCTGGATGAGATGTGCGGCGGGGGCTTCTTCAAGGACTCCATCATTCTGGCGACCGGCGCCACCGGCACCGGCAAGACCCTGCTGGTCAGCAAATTCGTGGAAGATGCCTGCCGCAGCAAGGAGCGCGCGATCCTGTTCGCCTACGAGGAATCCCGCGCCCAGCTGCTACGCAACGCCACCAGCTGGGGCATCGATTTTGAGCAGATGGAGCAGGACGGTCTGCTCAAGATCATCTGCGCCTATCCAGAGTCCACCGGCCTGGAGGATCACCTGCAGATCATCAAGACGGAGATCAGCGAGTTCAAACCGTCCAGGATGGCGATTGATTCCCTTTCCGCCCTGGCCAGGGGCGTCAGCCACAACGCCTTCAGGCAGTTTGTGATCGGGGTGACGGGATATGCGAAACAGGAGGAGATCGCGGGCTTCTTCACCAACACCTCCGAGGAGTTCATGGGCAGCCACTCGATCACCGATTCCCACATCTCCACCATCACCGACACCATTCTGCTGCTGCAGTATGTAGAGATCCGCGGCGAGATGGCCCGGGCCCTGAACGTGTTCAAGATGCGCGGCTCCTGGCACGACAAGGGCATCCGCGAGTTCGTGATCACGGGCAACGGACCGGAGATCAAGGATTCCTTCGCCAATTTCGAGCGCATCATCAGCGGTGTTCCCCACCGCATCACCACCGATGAACGGGCCGATTTGGGGCGCATCATGCGCAGCGTGGATGGGGAGAACTGACCAGGCGGACCATCACTCAAGCCACGGGAATTCGCCGTTCCTTGTCCATCTCAGCCATGGCCGAGGAGCGCTCCACCTGCACCTTCAATTCATCACCGTCGGCGTCCTCCAGGGGCAGATCGAACCAGAAGGTGGTGCCCACGCCAGGCTCGCTGGCCATCCGGGCCTGGCTGCCGTGTTTCTCAAGGATTCCCCTCACGATCGAGAGTCCCAGACCGGTGCCGGCCTCGGTATGTACGGCGTTCTCGACCCGGAAGAACCGCTCGAAGATCCGCGCCTGGTCGGCCTCGAAGATGCCACAGCCGCTGTCGGCAATCTCAACCCTCAGTCGGGGCAGGGGGGAGGTGAGAGAACAGGAGGGATGGTCGCCAGGGCTGGCGCCGGGGTCCAGCAGACAGTGGTCGGGCCAGGGGTAGGCCCGCAGCAGCAGCTGGCCACCTTCTTGGGTGAACTTGAGGGCGTTGCCCACCAGGTTGTCGAACACCTGGAGCAGCAGATCCCAGTTGCCACGGACCCGGGGCAGGTGCTGATCGCCGGCGAAGATCAGGATGACCCCCTTCTCCTCCGCGTTCAGCCGGTAGGTGCGCAGGGTCTGCTCCATGGCCGGAGCAAGGTCCATGGGCTCCAGCTGCCAGACCCGGTCCGACTCCAGCCGTGACAGGTCAAGCACATCCGTGACCAGCCGCGACAGACGGTCGGTTTCGGCGTTGGCGATGCTCAGGAATTCCTTCTGCTCTTCGGGGCTGAGCAGGTCGCCCATGTCGTGGAGCGTCTCCACGTAGCTCTTGATGTTGCAAAGGGGGGTGCGCAGCTCGTGGGAGACATTGCTGATGAAGCGGCTCTGGGCGGCATTCAGCTCCACCTCCCGGGTCAGGTCCTGGATGGTCATGGCGATGCCCTTGAGGCTCTCGCCACTGGCATCCCGCACCGACTGGAGCACGATGCGCAGGGTACGGGCGGGATCACCGAAACTGCAGCGCACCTCCGTGTTGTCCCGCTCGCTCAGGATCAGGCTCTCCAGCGGATCGTGCAGTTCCATCGCCAGCCGATCGGGCAATTCGCCGGCCAGTTCGCTGCCCTCCAGGTTGCGGCCCTCCCAGCGGAACAGGCGCCTGGCCGTTGGGTTGGCCAGAACGATGAGTCCTTCAGCGTCGAGCAGCACCGCCCCATCAGCCATGGTGGCGATCAGCGACTGTTGCTTGACCTGGGCGGCCGTGAGCTCCTCGATGTTGGCCGCCTTGTAGACCTCCAACTGGGAGGCCATGGTGTTGAACCCGTTGAGAAGCTCACCCAACTCCCCCCCCACCGGCAGGGCGATGCGGGTCTCGAAGTTGCCACCGGCAATCGAACGCACCCCCCGCAGGAGCTCCTTCACCGGCTGGGTGATGGTGAGGGCGTTGAACACCGAGCCCAGGATCACCAGCACCCAGATGGAGATGAACACCGCCACGGTCACTTCACGGGTGAGGGCGGCACTGGCCAGGAGCGTTTCGTTGGGGTTGATGCCCAGGGCCACCACGCCCAGATAGCGGCCGTCGCTCACCATCGGTACGAACACATCGGTGACCAGGCCGTCCGGGGTGAGGTGCTGGCGGATCAGGGGATTGTCGGGGCGGCGCTGGATGTCGGCAGGCAGCTCCAATCGGCGACTGAGTACCCGCTCACCCATGCCAGTGCTACCCCCCATGGGAATGCCCAGGTAGATCACACCGTCGGAATCGGCGAAGAAGATGTAGCGGAGGCTGCGGCTGGACTGCCAGAAGCGTTCGGCCACCGAGGCCAGTTCGCGGTCGTTGCCCTCCGCCACCAGGGGGGTGACATTGGCTGACAGCAGCAGCCCGAGGTCCCGGGCAAAGCGGGTGTCGCTCATCCGGGCATCGCGTTGGATGCCGTTGAGCGCCAGGAAGGTGATGCCCGTCATCAGCAGGCTCACCACGAGGGTGGCGACCGCCAGAAGTTTCGTCTGCAGGCTGAACTCAGCCCACCAGCGCCGCAGGCGCGCCTGCCAGAGGTTCAGGGAATCGGCCGGCTCGGCGCTGCTGCGGGCGGACCCAGGATCACTGAGCGTCATGGCCGCACCGGCGGTCGCGTCCGCACCTGGTGGCCGATGTCTCGGCGAAAGACCATGCCGTCGAAGCCCACCCGTCCCAGGCCGGCGTAGGCCCGCTCGAAGGCGGCGTCGAAGTCCTCGGCCTGGGCCACCACAGCCAGCACCCGCCCTCCAGCGGTGATCACGTGACCATCCTCATCCCGGCGACTGCCGGCGTGAAACAGCTGCAGATCCGGGTCGTCCGCCAGGTCGCCATGGATGAGATCACCACGACGCACCTCCCCGGGATAGCCCTCGGCGGCAGCGATCACGCAGGCACTGCAGCGGGGCTTGATCGTCAGGGGCGGGGCCCCCTCCAGATGGCCGGTGGCACAGGCGAGCAGCACCCGGGCCAGCTCCGGGCCCAGCAGCGGCATCAGGGTCTCGCATTCCGGGTCGCCGAAGCGGCAGTTGAACTCGATCACCCGCAGACCGTCCTCGGTGAGCATCAGGCCGGCGAAAATCACGCCGCGATAGTCGATGCCCCGGGAGCGCAGGGCCGCCAGGATCGGCTCCAGCACCAGCTGGCGCACCTGCTCCAGCCCTGCCCCATCCAGCAGCCGGGCGGGCGCGTAGGCCCCCATGCCGCCGGTGTTGGGCCCCGTGTCCCCCTCGCCGATGCGCTTGTGGTCCTGGGCCGGAGGCAGCAGCACCATGGTGCGGCCGTCCGTGAGGGCAAAGACCGACACCTCCGGGCCATGCAGCCGCTCCTCCAGCACCAGGGAGGGGGCGGCGTCGGTTCCGCCGGGAGCGCCGGTCTGGAAGCGGCCGGCGAACACCTCCTCGATGGCCTGGCGGCACTGATCCAGGCTGTCAGCCACCGTCACACCCTTACCGGCCGCCAGCCCATCGGCCTTCACCACCAGGGGGCGACCATGCCGCTCCAAAGCCTCCAGGGCCTCCTGCCGCGATGCTGCCGCCCAGTACCGCGCCGTGGGCACACCCGCTTCCCGCATCAGGTCCTTGGCCCAGCGCTTGCTGGCCTCCAGCAGGGCCCCATCCGCTCCAGGGCCGAAGACCGCCAGCCCCTCCGCCCGCAGCCGGTCCGCCAGACCGGCCGCCAGGGGTGCTTCCGGCCCCACCACCACCAGGTCAATGGCCCGCTCCCGGCAGGCCGTGGCCAGGGCCTCCTGGTCGGTTTCGGCGATGGCCAGCTGGACGCAGCCCGCCAGATCCGACGTGCCGCCGTTACCGGGAGCCACCAGCACCTGCTCCACCCCAGGACAGCGCGCCAGAGCCCAGCCCAGGGCGTTCTCGCGTCCACCACCGCCCACCACCAGGACCCGGGCCGGCACGGGGCCGACGGGGGGAACATCGGCGATGGTGGATGAAGCCATGGGCAGAAAGGGGGGCAGAAAAGGGGGGGGTGGATCGGGGAGGAGAGCTCCCCTAGGTTGAGCGCCGGCACGGGTGTTGCACCAGTTGCCTTCACCTGCCTTGCTGTCACTCCCGTTTGCCATTCTCTCCGACCGCCGCCTCGACCGCCGTCCCGCCCAGCGGATCCGGCCCAACCAATGGCCAGCCCCTGCGCGGGTGGTGGTGGCCGGCGCAGTGGCGGAAGTCGCTCCTGAGGACCCTCGGAGCCCTGGCCATCCTGGGCCTGTTCACGCCGCTGGGGGCTGCGGCATCGGAAGTGGCCCCAAAGCCGGCAGCGACGGTGGTCCCTGCCACTGATGCGGCGGAGGCCGGACCATCCGGGCCGACGCAGGAGCCCGAGGAACCGCCCCCACTGCTCAGCGAGAAGGCGTTTGCCGACCTGCTATACGACGGGGATTTGGAGCAGCTCGACGCGGCCTGTCGCCAGAGCGCCGAGGCCGGTCTGGGTGAGCGCCTGAGGCCGCTGCAGCAGCGGCTGCTGACGATCCATCCGGCTCCCCAGCCCCTGGAGGTGGTGCTGGCCAACGCCGACGTGCTGCTCAGCTGCCGGGCGCCCAGCCAGGCCATGGACGTGCTCAACCGCTTCGGCCCGGCCGCCGGGGCCGAGCGGGTGCAGTGGTTGCAGCTGCAGTGGCGCGCCGCCTCGGCAGGGCTGGACCACCGCCGGGCGGCCCTGGCCCTGGAGCGGCTGCGGCAAGAGAGCGGTACGTCCCTTGAGGCCATCACCCTGCCGCTGCAGCGCCGGGACGATGGCACCGTGATCAGTCGCTCAGCCCTGGAGCTCCTGGCCCTGCACCTGGAATCACGGGGCTTTCCCCGGGTCGGAGGCGAACTGCTGGTGCGAGCCCGCCAGGGCGGTCTGGCGGGCGCCCTGCGTCTGCAGCAGGCGGTGGCGCTGCTGGCGGAACTGCCGGCGCCGCAGCGGGAGGCCCTGCTGGAGGCAGCCCTCGACCAGGCGGCAGCGGCGGGGGCCTGGGGTCTGGTGGCGGAGCTGCTGGACACCCAGGCCGCCCTGCCCTCCGAGCGGGCCGTGGAGCGGCGCCTGCGGCTCAGCGGCCGCCTCGACGACGCCTACGGGGAATGGCGCTGGCGGCGCGAGGATCCGGCTTCAGCCCCCCGCACCCGCCAGTTGGAGATCCAGCTGCGCTCCCCCCGCGACCCCGGCAGCCATGCCGCCGATCTTCCGGTACCGGCGACGGAACCGGCCCCGACCACGACACCCGCCCCATGACCCTCTCCCCAGCCACCGGCCCCCTCCTCTACGAAGGCAAGGCCAAGCGGGTGTACGCCACCGACCAGGACGACCTGGTGGCTGTGGAGTACAAGGACGACGCCACGGCCTTCAATGCCCTCAAGAAGGCCCAGCTGCTCGGCAAGGGGGCCCTCAACTGCCGCATCTCCGCCCTGCTGTTCGAACACCTGGAGCGGCTGGGGGTGCCCACCCACTACCTGGGCCTGCAGGGGGACCACTGGATGATGGTGCGGCCGGTGCGGGTGGTGCCGGTGGAAGTGGTGGTGCGCAACGTGGCCGCCGGTTCCCTCTGCCGCCAGATGCCGATCCCGGCGGGCACCCCACTGGATCCGCCCTTGCTGGATCTGTACTACAAAGATGACGCCCTGGGTGATCCCCTGCTCAGCGAAGCGCGTCTGGAGCGGCTCCAGCTGGTGACGCCCGCCCAGCTGCAGGCGATCCGTGAACTAGCCTTCCGCGTCAACGAGGGCTTGCGCCAGCTGTTCGCCCAGGTGGGGCTCGAACTGGTGGATTTCAAGATCGAACTGGGGTTCACCACCACCGGCGAACTGGTTGTGGCGGACGAGATCAGCCCCGACACCTGCCGCCTCTGGAACCGGTCGGTGAGCGATGCCGAGGCAAGGATTCTGGACAAGGACCGTTTCCGCCAGGACCTGGGCGGTGTTGTCGAGGCCTACGGGGAGGTCCTCAAACGGGTCCAAGGGGTCTGTCCCCAACCGCGGGTCTACGGGTAAGGTCAGCGGAATTTGCGGCCTGGCCGCTCTGCAGACGACATCCATGCTTGGCGTTCGCCTCGGCAGGCCCCACACCCTTCGAAGCGTCACGCTCCGGGCGGCGACCGCCTCCCTGCCACTGCTCGTGGCCCTGCTGCTGACAGGCGGCCAGGCCAGGGCGGACGAGAGTCCGCCAACCAAGCGCGAGGGGCAGGCTCCCGTGCCCTCGCTGGCCCAGGCCGGAGCCGATCCTTTCGCCGCACCGGCCGACGTCGCCCCTGCCCCATCCGGCACCCCAGAGGCTCCCGCCCCCGGAGCCACCCCCACCAGCCCAGCCGTTCCCGCCCCTGGAGCCACCCCCAGCGCCCCTGCCGCCAGCGACGACAGGCCCGGCAAACCCACCCTGGGTCCAGCCCCCACGCCCGCCGCATCGGCCGAGCCCCGGGTGCTGATCAGCGAGGTGGTGATCGAAGGCCTGGCGGATCATCCAGAGAGCGAGCGGCTGGAGCTGGCCACCTATGCCGCCATGGCGGTGACCCCAGGCAACGCGATCACCCGCAGCGAACTGGAAACGGATCTGCAGGCCATCTACGCCACCGGCTGGTTCTCCGACGTGCGGATCCAGCCCCAGGACGGCCCCCTCGGGGTGAGGTTGGTGGTCTCGGTGGTGCCCAACCCGGTGCTCACCAAGGTGAGCCTCGATCCCACCGACGCCAAGCTGCCCGAGACGGTGCTGCAGGACACCTTCGCCGGTGACTACGGCAAGACCCTCAACCTGGTCACCCTGCAGGGCCGCATGCAGGAACTGCAGAAGTGGTACGCCGACCAGGGCTTCTCCCTGGCCCGCGTCACCGGACCCTCCAGGGTGGGCCCGGATGGCAACGTTCAGCTGCTGGTGCGCCAGGGCACGGTGAAGGGCGTGGAGGTCCAGTTCCTCAACAAGGAGGGATCGGCCACCAACGACAAGGGCCAGCCGATCAAGGGCAAGACGAAGGAATGGGTGATCACCCGTGAGATCTCGATCAAGACCGGCGAAGTCTTCAATCGCCGCAACCTGGAGGACGACCTCAAGCGTCTGTACGGCACCGGACTGTTCAGCGACGTCAAGGTGACCCTGCGTCCCGAACCGGAGGATCCCGGCTCGGTGGTGATCGTGCTGGGGGTTGTCGAGCAGTCGACCGGTTCCCTTTCCGGTGGTCTGGGCTACAGCCAGAGCCAGGGTGTCTTCGGCCAGATCCAGGTGCAGGACAGCAACCTGTTCGGCCGCGCCTGGGATCTCTCCACAAGCTTCACCTACGGCCAGTTCGGCGGCCTGGCCGACATCTCCTTCAGCGACCCCTGGATCAAGGGGGACCGGTTCCGGACCGCCTTCCGTGTGAAAGCCTTCATCAGCCGGGATGCCCCCCAGGTCTTCCAGAGCCAGGACAACGGCAACATCTTCACCGTCTCCGACTTCTATCGGGCCCCTGGCACCCAGGTGGCTTACAACATTTTTTCGCCGTTCAACCCCCTCCTGGATGTCTTCCCGTCGGTGACGGCGGCCCGCATCGCCTCTGAAGTCAGCGGCCAGAACCTCAGCTGGTTCCAGTTCGACGGCAACAGCGTCCTGATCCAGCGCGTCGGCGCCAACGTCCAGTTCGTGCGGCCCCTCAACGGTGGCAACCCCTTCAAGCGGGCTCCCTGGACCGTGCTGCTGGGTCTGACCGGCCAGGTCGCCACACCGATGGACTTCTCCGGCACCTCCCGCCGCTTCGGTCTAGCCACCCCGAACGAGTCCACCGCTCTGTTCACGGTTCCCACCAGCTCGGTCATCTGCCTCGCCTACAACTGCGCGGCTAGCAACCAGCTGCTGGGCCTGCGGCTGGCGGCGACGATGAGCACCCTCAACGACCCCCGCAACCCCACCAGCGGCAACTTCATCAGCCTCGGCACCGAACAGTTCTTCTCGGTTGGACCTGACTCCCCCACCTTCAACCGGCTGCGGGGCAGCTTCACCCACTTCATCCCGGTCCGCTGGCTGAAGTTCTACAAGGGGTGCCGGCCCAAGGCCGGCGAAACCGAAGACTGCAAACAGGCCCTGGCCTTCCAGATGTCCGCCGGCACGGTGGTCGGCGATCTGCCGCCCTATGAGGCCTTCTGTCTGGGCGGCGGCAACTCGGTGCGGGGTTACTTCGACTGCGATCTCGGGGTGGGCCGCAGCTTCGGCGAAGCCACGATCGAGTACCGGTTCCCCCTGTTCAGCATCGTCAGCGGCGAGCTGTTCATTGATGGCGGCACCACCTTCGGCAGCCAGACGCGCGTACCAGGCAACCTGGGCGGCCTGCTCAACAAGCCGGGCTCCGGCTTCTCGATCGGCACCGGCCTGATCGTCACCACCCCCGTTGGCCCACTGCGCCTGGAGGTGGCCAGCCAGGACTTCACGGGCGAGTGGCGCTTCAACCTCGGCGTGGGCTGGAAGTTCTAGTGACCAGCTGGCCCAGCGACTACCGCCAGGCCTGGACCCTGAGTTCCTCCGTGGAGCGCAGCGGGGTCGGGCTGCACAGCGGCGCCCTCTCCCGCGTCCGCCTCGGCCCCTCGGAACGGCCGGGCTACTGGCTGGGCTGGCTGGACGCCCCGCAACGGCCGCTGCAGCAACTGGGCCCAGAGCAGGTGAGCGACACCCGCCTGTGCACCTGCCTGCAGTTGGGGGATCGCCGTCTGGCGACGGTGGAGCACCTGCTCGCGGCCCTCGCCGGCACCGGCGTGAGCCAGGCGGAGCTGCTGGTGGAAGGGGTGGAGATCCCCCTCCTGGACGGCTCGGGGCTTCCCTGGGTGGCTGCCATCGGAGAGGCGGGGCTCAGCAGCCGGGGGGAGCGCCTTGAGCCCCCCCTGCCGCCCCTGCCCCTCACCCTTCAGCAGGGCCAGAGTTTCGTGGTGGCCCTGCCGGCCGACCAGCTGCGCCTGGCGGCTGCCATCGACTTTCCCCAGCCTGCCATCGGCCGCCAGCTCTACAGCCTGGATCTCACCCCGGAGCGCTTCGTGGCGGAGATCGCCCCGGCTCGCACCTTCGGCTTCCGGGAGCAGGTGGAGCAGCTGCTGGCCGCGGGCCTGATCCGCGGCGGCGCCCTCGACAATGCCCTGGTCTGTGACGGCGACGGCTGGGTCAATCCACCGCTGCGCTTCGGCGACGAACCGGTGCGCCATAAGCTGCTGGACCTGCTGGGAGATCTGGCGTTGGTGGGCCTGCCACGGGCCCACGTCTTTGCCTACCGCGGTTCCCATGGCCTGCACACCGCCCTAGCCGCGGCCCTTGCGGCCCAGGCACCCCGCCTGCCCGTGCCCGTTCCGACCCACTGATTCCTTGACCGTTCTCCCCTCCGCCGCTCCCGAGGCCGCCCCAGCCACCCGCCCCGCCGCCGATACGGCACGGGCCGTGGTGCTCAGCAGCGAGCAGATCCTCAATCTGCTCCCCCATCGCTATCCCTTCGCCCTGGTGGATCGGGTGGTGGAGTACATCCCCGGCAAGCGGGCGGTGGCTCTCAAGAACGTCACCATCAACGAGCCGCAGTTCCAGGGCCATTTTCCGGGACGCCCCCTGATGCCCGGCGTCCTGATCGTCGAGGCCATGGCCCAGGTGGGGGGCTTGATCGTCACCCAGATGCCCGATCTGCCCAAGGGCCTGTTCGTCTTCGCGGGCATCGACGGGGTGCGCTTCCGGCGCCCCGTGGTCCCAGGCGATCAGCTTCTGATCACCTGCGAACTGCTCAGCCTGAAACGCAAACGTTTCGGCAAGGTGCACGCCATTGCCACGGTCGATGGCGAGCGGGTCTGCTCGGGCGAGCTGATGTTCTCGCTCGTGGACTGACGCGATGTCGAGTGCAGCCATGACGACATCCGTGCATCCCACGGCCCTGGTCGATCCCCGGGCCCGCTTGGCCTCCGGCGTGGACATCGGCCCCTATGCGGTCATCGGTCCGGAGGTGGAGATCGGCGAAGGCTGTCGCATCGGTCCCCATGTCGTGATCGACGGGCGAGTGCGGATGGGCAAGCGCAACCGGATCTTCCCGGGAGCCTGCATCGGCCTCGAGCCCCAGGACCTCAAATACGGCGGCGCCCCCACCGAAGTGGTGATGGGGGATGAGAACACGATCCGGGAGTGCGTCACCATCAACCGCGCCACCGCCGAAGGGGAGAGCACCGTCCTGGGTAACGGCAACCTGCTGATGGCCTACAGCCACATCGGCCATAACTGCCAGCTCTCCGACCGCATCGTGATCGCCAACGGTGTGGCCGTGGCGGGCCATGTGGTGATCGGGGACCGTGCCGTGATCGGCGGCGTGCTCGGCATCCACCAGTTCGTCCACATCGGCAGCCTGGCGATGGTGGGCGGCATGAGCCGCATCGACCGCGACGTGCCCCCCTTCATGACCGTGGAGGGCCATCCCGGCCGCCTCCGGGGGCTGAACCGCGTCGGGCTGCGTCGCAGCGGCGTGGCCCAGCTCGACGATGGCGCCCAGTTCCGCCAGCTGCAGGATCTCTGGACCCTCATCTACCGCAGCGATCTGGTGCTGGCGGCTGCCCTGCGGCAGGCACGGGAGCGTCCCCTGCTGGCCGCGGCCGATGAGCTGTGCGCTTTTCTCGAGGCCTCGGTGGGGCCGGGCCGGCGCGGACCGCTGCCGGCCCAGCGCTGATGGTGCGACTCCTGGTCAGCACCGGAGAGGTCTCCGGTGATCTGCAGGGCTCCCTGCTGGTCAAGGCCCTGCATGAGGAGGCTGCCCGCCGTGCCCTGCCCCTCGAAGTGGTCGCCCTCGGGGGCAGCCGGATGGAACGGGCCGGGGCCCAGCTCCTGGCGGACACCACCAAGTTGGGGGCCATCGGCCTGTGGGAGCCGATCCCCCTGGTCATTCCCACCCTCAAGCTGCAGGCCAGGGTGCGCCGCTGGCTGCGCCGGCACCCCCCCGATGCGGTGGTGCTGATCGACTACATGGGGGCGAACGTGAACCTGGGTCTGCGCCTGCGGCGGCTCTACCCCGATGTGCCCATCACCTATTACATCGCCCCCCAGGAGTGGGCCTTCCGCCTCGGCGACGGCGGCACCACCCGGCTGATCGGTTTCACCGACCGCATCCTGGCGATCTTTCCGGAGGAGGCCAGCTTCTATGCCGCACGGGGCGCCCAGGTCACCTGGGTGGGCCATCCCCTGATCGACACCTTGCAGCAGCGACCCTCGCGCCAGGAGGCCCGCCAGCGGCTGGGCCTGCCGGCGGAGGCGCCGGTGCTGCTGGTGCTGCCGGCCTCGCGGCGGCAGGAGCTGCGCTATGTGCTGCCGCCCATGGCCGAGGCGGTGGCCCTGCTGCAGCGGCAGCGGCCCGATCTGCAGGTGCTGCTGCCCGCTGGCCTGCCGGGGTTCGAGGCGGTCCTGGCCGAGACGATGCAGGCGGCCGGGGTCAAGGCCGTGCGGGTGATCCCGGCCGGTGAGGCCGATGGGCTGCGGCCCCTGCTCTGCGCGGCCGCCGATGCCGCCCTCACCAAGTCCGGAACGGCCAACCTGGAACTGGCCCTGCGGGGGGTGCCCCAGGTGACCGGTTACCGGGTGAGCCGGCCCACCGCGTTCCTGGCCAAACATGTGATCCACTTCAACGTGGCCCACATTTCCCCGGTGAACCTGGTGCTCGGTGAACGGCTCGTGCCCGAACTGCTGCAGGACGACTTCACCCCAGAGGCCATCCTCGCGGCCCTGCTGCCCCTGTTTGATCCCGCCTCCGGGGCACGGGAGCGGGTGCAGGAGGGCTACGTTCGGCTTAGGCAGAAGCTGGGAGAGCCGGGCGTCACCCGCCGGGCGGCGATGGCGATTCTGGAACCGTTCTCGGGACACACCCCATGCGACTGATCGCGCTGTTGCTGGGGCTGCTGCTCGCCCTGGGGGCCCCGGTGGCTCCGGCCCTGGCGGCCACCGAGGAGGCGGTTCTGGCTGGTGGCTGTTTCTGGTGCCTGGAGCACGATCTGGAGGTGCTTCCCGGCGTCCTCGACGTGGAGAGCGGCTACAGCGGCGGCAAGGGGGCCAACCCCACCTACAAGCAGGTCTCGGCCGGGGGGAGCGGCCATCAGGAGGTGGTCCGGGTGCGCTTCGACAACACCGAGATCCGCTACGACACCCTGCTGCGGGCCTACTGGCGCCACATCGATCCCCTCGACGCTGGCGGTCAGTTCTGCGACCGCGGCGATTCCTACCGTCCCGTGATCTTCACCACCAGCGCCAACCAGGCCGTGGAGGCCCGCAACAGCCTGGTGGCAGCGGCCCGGGAGCTGGGCAAGCCAGCGGCCGCGATCAAGGTGGCGATCCGGCCCCTGGCGAAGTTCTGGCCGGCGGAGGGCTACCACCAGAACTACGCCAAGCGTAACGGCGTCCAGTACAACTACTACCGCTGGTCCTGTGGTCGCGACCGACGCCTGGACGCCGTCTGGGGTCGGCGGGCCCGCAGCAGTCAGCGCTGGCAGGGCAGCTGAACCGAACCCGACCGGATGATGCCGACACGGTGTTGCCTACCCTGTCGCAACCCCGAAGAATGCCCTAACGTTTGGTGAATGCCGGGAGACCTTCTGTATGTATCTGCTGACCATCCGTGACGGTCTGCAGACGCGCCATATCGGGCCCTACGCGAGCCCCAGGCAGGCGTCCGACGACCTTGACCAGCTGCAGGCCAGCTTTGGTGACAAAGCCACCTGGCAGATCCATCGGCTGGAATCTCCTGAGGAGCTGCACATCCACGTTCCCGGCAGGGGAGACACCGAGCCGGTGGCGGTCTGAGCCTCAGGCCCGGGGCGGTGTGCGGGGATAGCCACGCAGCAGGCCACTCTCGACCATCAGCCCCACACCGGCATTGATCAGGATCAATCCCAGGGTTCCATACCAGACCCAGGGTCCCGCCTCTGGCAACGTCTGACCCTGATCAGCCGAAGCCGCCAACGCGGACCAGGTCTGGATGCCCTTGCGGATCACCCCCTCCCCGAACAGGCAGAGTCCGGCGGGGAGCAGGAGCACACCGAGCTGGGCCTTCACGTACCAGCGGATCTTGTGAACGGCCATGGGGCGATGCGTTGTCTGGTCTGGGAGCAAACCTAGGCGGCAACCTTCTGCCGCCAGGGCCGGCGGCGATGGGGTCAGCTGGCGGCACCCGCCAGCAGCCAGGCCACCAGAGTGCGCACCCCGAAGCCGGTGGCCCCGGCCGGATCCACCCCGCGGGCTTTGTCGCTCCAGACGGTCCCGGCGATGTCGAGGTGGGCCCAGGGCAGCCCTTTGGTGACGAAGTCCTGCAGGAACAGGGCCGCGGTGATCGAGCCCCCCGGCCGCGGGCCGGTGTTCTTCAGGTCGGCGATGTGGCTTTTGAGCCCCTTCTTGTAGGAGCCGCGCAAGGGCATGCGCCAGAAGGCCTCCCCGCCGGCGTCGCCGGCACGGAGCAGGGCCTCGGCCAGTCCGTCGCTGGGGGACCAGAGCCCGGCGATCTCCTCGCCGAGGGCGATCACGCAGGCACCGGTCAGGGTGGCCAGATCGACGATGGCATCCGGCTCCAGACCGCAGGCATAGACGAGCGCATCGGCCAGGGTGAGTCGCCCCTCCGCATCGGTGTTGTTGATCTCGATGGTCTTGCCATTGGAGGCGGTGAGCACATCACCGGGGCGGATGGCGCCGCCACTGATCATGTTTTCGCAGCTGGCCACGATCACATGCACCTCCAGGCCGGCGGGCCGGATCTCGGCGATGGCGCGGGCGGCCCCCAGCACCGCAGCGCTGCCGCCCATGTCGTACTTCATCATCTCGATCTGGGAGCCGGCCGTCTTGAGGTTGTAGCCGCCGGAATCGAAGGTGAGCCCCTTGCCCACCAGCACCACCCGCCGCGTCACCGCCCCGGTGGGCCGGTAGGTGAGATGGATGAACTTGGGGGGCAGGTCCGACCCCTGGGCCACCCCCAGGTAGGCCCCCATGCCCAGGGCCTCGCAGTCGTCCCGCTCCAGCACCTTGAGCTCAAGGCCGAAGGCCTCGGCGATGGCGGCGGCCTCCTCGGCCAGGCACTGGGGGGTCGCCTTGTTGGGCGGTGCCGCCACCAGCCGCCGGGCCAGTTCCACGCCGCTGCAGGTGGCCGCCACGTGGGCCAGGCCCGCCTCGGCCCCTGCCGCAACGCCGAGCAGGCTCACCTGGGAGGGAAGGGACGAGGGTTCCGCCTCGCTTTTGAAGCGCTGGTCGGCATAGAGCCCGAGCCGCACCGCTTCGGCCATGGCGGCGGTGGCCGCCACCGGCTCCAGCCCCTCGACCGGAAGCCACAGGCCAAGCTCCACGGCACCGGCGGCGGCGGCGCGGCGGGCCGCTGCCGCACTGGCCTGCCGCAGGGCCTCGAGGCCGAAGTCCGCCGGATCCCCCAGACCCACCAGGATCAGGCTCGCCGGGGAGCCACCCGGCCGCTCCAGGGTGATGCTCTGGCCGGACTTGGCCTCGAAACGGCGCCGCTGCAGCAAGCCTTCGAACCCCTCACCCACCAGCTCCTCGGCCAGGGCCAGGCCGCTGCCCGCGGCGGGGGCGAACAGGCCCACCACCAGGGTGTCACCCGTCCAGGTCTCCTTCAGGGCACCGGTGACGGCAAGACAGCGAAACTCCATGGATCCAGCGCAGGCGACCCATGATCGTAGCCAGCCTGGCCCTGTCCTTCAGCCAGAGTCGGCCGTGAACGGCGTGGCCCAGCGTTCCCTGGTCTCCTTGTTGAACGGGGGCAGCCAACGCCGGATCAGGGCCTGCTCCAGGGCCCGGCGCGGGGACACCGCCGCCGGCACGTCACACCAGAAGCGGATGCACGGCCGCGCTTCCAGTCCCACCCGCGCCAGGGCCTCGCCGTAGGCCGCCAGGTAGCCCTTGCAGTCGTGGTCGCCCTTCCAGCGCTGGTCGGCCCGGCCCGTCTCGCCGACATAGAGCAGCAGCGGCGCGGGCAGCTGGGGCGGACGGTCCATCACCAGGTACAGGGCCGCCCCCCGCTGGGGCAGCCGGGGCCAGCGCCAGAAGGAGAGGCTCTGGGGGCTGAGGCTGAGCGGATCGAAGCGGCGAGACACCGTTTGGGGATCGCCAGGGTCGGCGGCAACGGGGAAGAGCTGCCCCTGCAGCAGGGGGGGGGGGCCTTCAGGAGTGGCCTCGTCGTAGAGCGGCCCCTGATGTGCGGCCAGCCTGCCCTGCCAGGCGAGCAACTGCTGCCGCAGCAGGGGGAGCTCCCGGGACGGCGAGGCGCCGACTGCCCCGGCCGCGGCCGTGAACAATTCCCCCTGACGGCTCATGGGACCGGCCTCCGGGACGGCGGCAGCACCGGCCCCGGGGCGGCGGCATAGCGGAACCGGCCGATCCAGCCTTCGGCCATCTCGGGGGACAGCTGCAGCCGCTGCTGCAGATCGGCCAGATCCCGGAAGGGCTCCCGGGCCCGTTCCCTCAGAAGCAGCCGGCAGCGCTCCGGACCCAGGCCGAGACGCTCCCGCAGCAGGCCTTCCGAGGCCTGGTTGATCGCCAGGGGAACCGGTACCTGGGCAGGCCCGGGCTCCCCGTGCCGGGCAAAACGAAGCACCGGCAACCAGACCAGCACCTGTTCAGGGGGAACCTGCAGCGCCCTGGCCAGCCCCCCGGGGCCAGACCACTGCACCCCGTCGCGCCGCAGACGGATCAGCCGATCCACCTGATCGGGCCGGCAGCCCGGCAACCGCAGCCAGTCGCCGGTAGCGGCAACGTTGACTTCGAGCGTCCAACCCAGGGCGGCGGCGTGATGCACCTCAGCAGCATCGCGAAGCCGCAGCTTGGGGTTCTGGGCCAGCTTGAGGGCGAGCAACTCCCGCTCCACCGTCTCGTCGGCTTGACCGGCGAGGGCGATGGGGGCGACCCGTGGGGGCGGTGGCAACTGCCCAGCGGCCACCAGCAGCCGGCGGGCCAGGGGATCCAGCCAGTGGCGCCCTGCCATGGAGGCCCACCTGCATGCACGTCGAAACCGAATTTAGCGGGTGCCTCCGGGTTGGGGCCAGTCGACCAGGCCCAGCTGCAGGCCCGTGACCACCGCCTGGATGCGACCGCGGACCCTCAGCTTGAGAAGCACGTTGCGCACATGGGTCTTGACCGTGTCGACAGAAACCATCAGATCCCCGGCGATCTCGGGATTGGACAGGCCCTGCACCACCCGCTCCAGCACCTGCCGCTCCCGGGTACTGAGCCCCTCATGCCTGCCGCCGGTCTCCTGCCCTGCCTGGAGGGCGCGGACCAGGGAACGGTCGAGGTACATCTCACCGCCGAGCACGGCGCGCAGGGCCTGCAGAGCGGAGCCGTGCAGCAACCGCGACTCCGGCACGATGCCGTCGCAGCCGGCGCGCAGGGCCGCCTGGATCAGGGCCAGCTGGTGCTCCCGTGATAGAACCAGCAGGGTGCGGACCTCGGGATGGCTGCGTTTGACCTGCACCACAAGGTCAACACCGCAGCCCAGCTCCAACCGGTCGCTGACCAGGAGCAGGGTGGGTTGGTGCTGACGCACCAGGGCCAGCCCCTCGGTGGCGGTGGTGGCGGCACCCAGGATCCGGGCCGGGGTTCCCATCAGCAGGGCCACGTGGGCCCGGGTGCCCAGGCAGAGCACCAGCCGGACGCCCTTGAGCAGAACAAGTCCCTGGGTGATGTCGTCACGCACATGGGGCAGCAGGGGGGTGAGGTCCACGGGAACAGAGGGCGCGACCGCCCCCGCCAATTGATCGACCAATTTTCACCAGACACTCACCATTATTTCAGTATCTTTCGTTGCGGGCCGTGGCCCCGATACGTGGATCCGCACTCCCCTGGCGCCCCGGCCTCTGCAGAATCGCTCTCCTAAGCAGCCCGGAGCCGACGTCCCCATGGCTTTCTTCGACTCCGAGATCGTCCAGGACGAGGCGAAGCGGCTGTTCAGCGATTACCAGCAGCTGATGCAGCTGGGCGGCGAGTACGGAAAGTTCGACCGGGAGGGCAAGAAGCTGTACATCGAACGGATGGAGGAGATGATGGAGCGGTATCAGGTGTTCATGAAGCGCTTCGAACTCTCCGAGGACTTCCAGGCCAAGCTCACCGTCGAACAGCTGCGCACCCAGCTCGGCCAGTTCGGCCTCACCCCGGAAAAGATGTTCGAGCAGATGAATCTCACCCTCGAGCGCATGAAAAGCCAACTGGAAGCCGAAGGCTGAGCCTCTATGAACGATGTCGTCGTTGTAGGAGCCGGGCTCTCAGGTCTGGTGGCCGCGAGGGAATTGCAGCGATCAGGCCTGTCGGTGACGGTGATTGAGGCGGCTCCGGCCGTGGGGGGCCGCATGGTGCGCTCCCCCCTGCAGCTGGCGAAGGCCCGATCGCCGGCGTGGGTCGACCTGGGCGGCCAGTGGGTGGGACCCAGTCACTCCCGTTTCGGGGCGCTGCTCGAGGCCCACGGTCTGAGCCGTTTCCCCTCGCCCCACCACGGTGAGACCGTCCTCTGCCTCGGCTCCCATCGCTGCACCTTCAGCGGCTTCTTCCAGGGGTTCCCTGAGGGTCAGCCGCCGTCGGTCCCGAGCCGCGACTGGGACGATGCCATGGCGGCCCTGAAACAGTTCCAGGCGCTGGTGGCGTCCCTGCCCGAGGGCCATCCCCACCGCCATCCCGACGCCGCCGCCCTCGATCGGCTGAGCTTCCAGGACTGGATCGAGGCCCACACCCACACCCCCTTCGCCGCCTGGTATTTCGCCTATTTCTGCCGGGCCGTCGGCTTTCTCGGGCCGGCGGAACCGGACCAGGTGTCGTTGTTGCACGTGGCCTGGGGGCAGCGCACGGCGCCCCAGGGGGACCACCCCGAGGAGGACCTGATCCACGGCGGCGCCGGCCAAGTGCCGGCCTTGCTGGCCGAGGGCCTGGGGGACGCCCTGGTGCTGGGGGAGCCCGTGCGGGCCATCCATCAACCCGACAGCGCGTCCGGCCCCGACGCAGACGCCGACGTTGACGTGGCTGTCGAGGTGATCACCGATCGCTCCAGCCACCGCTGCCGGGCCGTGATCGTGGCCATGCCACCGGCGCTGGCGGGTGCCATCCGCTTCACGCCGGCGTTGCCGGCCGACCGGCTCGCCCTGCAGGAGGGGATGGCCATGGGGAACTGCTCCAAGGTGCTGATCGTCTACGGGCGGCCCTGGTGGCGGGAGACGGGGCTGTCCGGCATCGGCATCGGCGATCGCCCCTGGGTGGAGCTGTGCGCCGACAGCTCCGACCCGGAGACGGGCCTCGGGGTGCTCGCCGCCTTCGTGGTGGGGCGCCGCCGGGAGCGGTGGTCCGCCCTGGGGGCGGAGCAGCGCCGGGCCGCCGTGCTCGACGATCTGGCCGCGTACTTCGGCCCCATGGCCCTGGAGCCGCTGGAGTACGTGGAGAAGAACTGGCCCCAGGAACCCTTCATCGGTGGCGCCTTTGCCGCCTGGATGCCCCCGGGGCTGTGGACCCGCAGCGGCGACGCCCTGCTGCGGCCCCATGGCCGGGTGTTCTGGGCCGGCACGGAGGTGGCGGAGCGCTGGCCCGGTTTCTTCGAGGGTGCGGTGGACAGTGGCGAGAGGGCGGCGGCCGCCGTGGCGGCCCTGCTGGGCTAAGCAACCGGCGCTCCATGGCTGCCTACCATCGCCCCAGGCAGGCGGCTGGCGTTGATGGGCGAAGCAATCCAGGCGAAGCAGGCGGAAGCAACGGCGTTGGCGGCCCTGCCCGAAGCCCTGGCCCGGGCCATCGCTGACCTGTTTCCCGCCGGCCGGGATCCCGACCCCGACCAACGCCTGGAGGCCAGGCTGGCGGAGTCGGCGCACCAGGGACGGCCGCTGCGGGTGAAGCTGGGCATCGACCCCACCGGCAGCGACATCCACCTGGGTCACAGCCTGCTGTTCCGCAAGCTGCGGGCCTTCCAGAACGCCGGCCACACGGCGGTACTGATCATCGGCGACTTCACGGCCCGCATCGGCGATCCCACCGGCAAGAGCAGCACCCGCGTGCAGCTCGACGCGGCGGCAGTGGAGGCCAATGCCGCCACCTACCTGGCCCAGCTGGGCCAGGGTCAACCCCCCGAACGCGCCCTGCTTGATTTCGAGACCCCCGGCCGGCTGGAGGTGCGGCGCAACTCCGAGTGGCTCAAGGGCCTGGATCTGCCGCAGGTGATCGAGCTGCTGGGGATCAGCACCGTGGGCCAGATGCTGGCCAAGGAGGACTTCGCCAACCGCTACGGCTCAGGAACCCCCATCAGCCTGCACGAGTTCCTCTACCCCCTGCTGCAGGGGTACGACTCGGTGACGGTGCAGGCCGACCTCGAACTGGGCGGCACCGACCAGAAATTCAACGTGGCGATGGGACGCGACATGCAGCGTCATTTCGGCCAGCGGCCCCAGTTCGGCCTGCTGCTGCCGATCCTGCCGGGCCTTGATGGGGTGCAGAAGATGAGCAAGAGCCTGGGCAACACGGTGGGGCTGACGGAAGATCCCCTCTCGATGTATTCCAAGCTCGAGAAAGTGCCGGACGCGGTGGTGGAGGACTACCTCACCCTGCTCACCGACCTGGACACGGCGGCGCTGCCTGCCGAGCCCCGGGAGCGACAGAAGGCGATGGCCCTGGAGGTCACCGCCACCCGCCATGGGCGCGACGCAGCGCTCCAGGCCCAGGCCGATGCCGCCGGGCTGGTGGCCGCCGGCCGCTCCGGAGCGGGGGGGGCAGGGGACGGACTCCAGGCGGACAGCGTGCCCGAGACCTCCCTGGCGGGACTGGCCTTTCCGCTGAAGGCCTTCTATCTGCTCAGCGCCCTGCAGGTCTGTGCCAGCAGCAGCGAAGGGCGGCGCCAGATCCAGGGCGGCGGCGTGAAGCTGGACGGCGAGAAGCTGAGCGACCCGAACCAGGAATTCAGCAGCCCGGAGGAATTGGCCGGCAAGGTGCTGCAGCTCGGCAAAAAGACCTTCCGGCGGCTGGTGGCCTGATGGCAGCCGCTGAACGCACCACGGAGGTGGTCGACCCCGCCGATCAGATCATCCTGGCCCTCGACCGCGGCACCAACGACGAGGCCCTGGCGCTGGTGACAGCAATCCCGTCGCTGCGCTGGGTGAAGGTGGGCCTGGAGCTGTTCACCGCCGCCGGGCCAGAGGTGGTGCGGGAGCTGCGGGGGCGGGGTCTGCGGGTGTTCCTGGACCTGAAGTTCCACGACATCCCCGCCACCATGGCCGGCGCCTGCCGCAGTGCCGCCCGCCTGGGGGCCGAGCTGATCACGGTGCACGCCGGCGCCGGCGGTGAGGCCCTGGCCGCCGCCCAGATGGCGGCCCTGGAGGGGGCCGCCCAGGAGGGCCTCGGCGCCCCCACCCTGCTGGCGGTGACCGTGCTGACCAGCTGGGATCCCGACCGCTTCCGGCAGGAACTGGCCATCACGACGCCGCTGGCTGCCTACGCGGCGCAGCTGGCCGCGATGGCAGCGGCGGCGGGCCTCACCGGAGCGGTATGCTCCCCCTGGGAGGTGGCGGGCCTGCGGGCCGCCCATCCCCAGCCCTTCACTCTGGTGACCCCCGGCATCCGCCCAGCCGGCAGCGCAGCGGCCGATCAGAAGCGGGTGATGACACCGGCCGCGGCGGTGGCGGCCGGAGCCAGCCACCTGGTGATCGGCCGACCCATCAGCGGGGCCGCTGATCCAGCGGTGGCTTTTGCGACCTGTTGCGCGGAACTCTGCGCCGCTCCGGGCTGAGAGGGTTCAGTTCCGAACCGGAGAGGGACCCAGCCGCGGGGGGCCGCCTTGCCGTAGAGCCAACCCTGACCATGCAGCCAGCCCTGGGAGGCGAGCAGGCGGGCCTCCTCGACGTTTTCCAGCCCTTCGGCCATCCCCACCAGCGCCTGGGCCAGCCGCAGACTCTTGGTGTCCCTGGCACGCATGGCGCAGGTGAAGGAGCGATCCAGCTTCAGCCCGGCGATCGGCCGATCGCGCAGATGGCTGATCGACGAGTAGCCGGTGCCGAAATCATCCACGTACCAACGGACCCCACTGGAGGCCAGCGGCTGAATCTGCTGGCTGATGCGTGAGATCAGACCACGGCACGCGGCGCAGGGCAGGAAGTTGCCCGGTTCCACTTCGATGCCATCGGGTCGCACCCAACGGGCCAGAGCCTCATAGCCGGTGACCTGGCCGGTTGGGTGAGGGCATCGTTGACCTGGGTGAGGCCGTCCACGCCGATGCTCAACACCGCCAGCGTCGACCCCGTGCCCTCCAGCCCGTCGAGGGCGCGTCGGATCCGATCCAGGGCGACACGGCGGACAGCCAGGCCGGTCATGGGGTCGTGCTGAAGGCTGTGCTCCAGCTCGGCGCGGATCCTCACCTGGTCGTGGATGTCACGGAAGGACAGCACCAAGCCTCCAGCGCCCGTCGGCACAGAGGATCCGAAGATCCCCCTGGAACGAACCCTGGCACGAACGGCCGAGGCCAGCGCGCAGGGCCCGGCCACGCTCGTTCCGGTGCACAAAGGCGATGGCGGGCTTACCAAGCAGGGCGGCGGCCGTCCAGCCCAGCCTGGCTTCGATCGACTCGGAGACCCAGACGATCGGATGATCGCTGTCCACTTCGACGACCCCATCGGAGGCGTGACGCGTCAGCAGGCGATAGCGCCGCTCCGCCACCGCCGGGACTGTGGCGGAATCTCCCTCCCAGGGCTGGCCTGCCACCAGAGGCAGCAGAGAAGCCCGTTGGCGAGAAACAGGCGGATCTCGGCAGGGTGCCTGGGGAGAGCCCCCATGGCCGGACCCATCGAGCCCCTCGATAACAACAGCCTGCCCCGTTTCCATGACAAGCAGGCCAGGCGTGAAGAGGCCGGTGGACGGTTGAACATCCAACAGACGCGTCCCCAGCATCCCTTGCTGCGTGCGGCCGTGCAGGGCGCAGGCTGGAGCGTTGGCCCACACGCAGACAACGTTGATGCTCGTGCCGGAGGGGCTCTTCTCGGGCACCAGCAAAAGCAAGGGGTCCGGCAAGGATTCGAACATCAGCTGGCTCCCCGACCAGGCCCCAAGGCCAGCGGCGACAGGTCCAACAACGGTGGTGAGTGGCTGAGCGCGAGCGTCAAGGGCAGGCTCTTGAGCTCTCTCGGTATCGGTGATCACTTCTCTGAGCCGTCGCATCCCGGGAACCGGATGCAGGAAAGGAAACGTGCCCGAAAAACCCATCGAACCCGTTCACCATCTCCATGAGGGGTGATGCTGATCTGTGGCAGAAGCGGGATGGTTATCGAGCACGTCTGCGGCAAATTTCCAGGAAGTTACCACAGAATCCTAGCCATTTCTCTCCGGAGAACAACCACTTGCGGCCTTGCCTTTCGCGCCTAGATCGAAAGGCTCCCACGGAGATGTTGAAGGAAGGTTTAAATCGGCTGACCAGGGAGCAAGGGCCGATGGCTGTCATCACTGGCTGATGATCCGGTTGGCCTCAGGCACATCGAAGCGGCGAAGGCCATCGCCTGGGATTCCATCAGGCGGCACAAGTCGTCGACTCCAATCCGGCGGATCGGGCCATCTGTCGGCAGACAAGGCCTGGGTTTGGTCAGTCGTCAGGCCGCTGTTTCACCCGGCCGGCCCCGGTCCAGTTCAGCGGTCCGTTGCTCCCGGCGTTGCGCTTCGGTGGGCACCCGATCCTCGAACGGCACATGGGAGCGCGCCGCCAGCCAGGCCCCCAGCTGGCGCAGGGAGGACGGATCACTGGCGTGGCGATCGACCCGCAGGGGCTTCCCGGGGGTCCGGGGGGCCTGCAACCGATAGGAGCGATCCCCATCGGAATCGACCCGTTCGATCAGCTCCAGGACCCGGGCTTCCCCCAGGGTTCGCAGGCGATGGCCGAAGCGGCGCTGCAGAACCAGCAGCCGCGACTCCAGCCGCCATTCCAGGCGCCCGAACGCCAGCCACACCTGGGCCCAGCCGCAGGGCAGAGCGACAAGCGCCAGCGGAATCCCCATCGCCCAGAACCCTGGTCCGGTGAAGCCGCCACGCCCCAGCAAGGCCAGCAGGCCCCAGAGCACCAGATTGATCAGGCCCACGACGAGGCGATGCCGCCGCCGCAGGGCCAGGTCGGGCACCAGCAGCGGACTGCCGAAGGAGGGGGTCAGCTCCTGCCAGCCCGCCGGCAGGACGGCCGGGGCCGAGGGCTGATCGGCTAGCGCCTCCGGAGACAGACCCAGAAGCCGGTTGAGTTGCTCGGCGGCCTCCTGCCGCTGGCTCAGACTGCCGAGCCGGGCGAGCTCAAGGCTGCGGCTGGGCAGCTCAGCCACCAGCGCCCCACCGAGACCCCCATCACGCACCAGGAAACGCCGGATAGCCCCGCGGGGCAGGGCACGCCGGTGGCGAAAGGGTCCCAGCTGCACCCATCGCTCCAGACTCCCGTCCGCCGCGACGCTCAGCCGGTCCTCCGACCAGATGGTGCAGGGCGGCGGCGCCACCGACACTCCAGAAGCTGACCCAGACCAGCAGGAACAGGGTCGCCGGCAGCGTCCCCTGACCGGTGGTCAGAAACGTGCTGAGCAACTTCCAGAGAAGCGACACGGCGAAGACCTCTCCCGCCAGCCAGCCGCACAGCCAGAACGCCAGAAACGCCGCAACGAAGAAACGACCTGGACCCAGGGGCCGGAAGCGAAAGGTTGGGGTTGCCGTCTCCAGCTTCACCGCCTCAGCCACCACCATCGGTTGGATCATGCTGACCCAGAGGCGCTGAACCGGCATCGATTCGGGGCATGAAAAAACCCCGCTCCGGAGAAGGAGCGGGGGATGGAGCTTGATCAGGCCAGCCCTGTGGCGGCTTCAGCCGACGAACTCGCGGCTGGGGGCGGAGACGCCGGCCGGAGCGGTGCCCTTCAGGTAGGCCAGCATGGTGTCGGCATCGGAGCACTCGAACGGGTCGGTGGGGCAGTTGTCCTCGAGCCCGGGCTCCACGAACATCTTTTCAATCGTGCCGTCGTTGACGAGCATCGAATAACGCCAGGAGCGCTCACCGAAGCCCAGGTTGCCCTTCTCGACGAGCATGCCCATCTTGCGGGTGAACTCACCGTTGCCGTCGGGCAGCAGGAACACCTTGTCGGCACCCACCTGCTTGCCCCACTGATACATCACGAAGGCATCGTTGACCGACACGCAGACGATGCTGTCGACGCCCAGGCCCTTGAACTCCTCGAGCAGAGCCTCGTAACGGGGCAGGTGGTTGGAGGAGCAAGTGGGGGTGAAAGCACCGGGGAGGGAGAACACCACGACCTTCTTGCCCTTGAAGATGTCATCGGTGCTCAGGTCCTGCCAGCGGAAAGGGTTGGGGCCGGGCACGGATTCATCGCGCACACGGGTCTTGAAGACGACGCTGGGGACCTTTTCGATGAAAGCCATGTGGAGGTGTGAAGAACGACTTGACGACGCGCCGCCCGGAGCAGCGATCGAAGGGAGCTTAACTCATATTCGATCCGCCTAAGGGTGGAAACCGGCTGAGTGTTTCTGCTCATCGTTTCCCTAAATCCAGCCGAACACCCGCCCTAAAGTCCGTCTCGCCAGTCCCCCGGCCCACCACCCCAGCCATGTCCCTCTCGATGTTCGAGGCGGCTGTTCCGCCCCTGGCCCGCAGCCTGGGCAACCTCAGCGCCATCCTCGCCAAGGCGGCCGCCCACGCCGAAGCCAAAGGGATTGATCCGGCGGTGCTGCTGCAGGCGCGCCTTTATCCCGACATGTTCCCCCTGGTGCGCCAGGTCCAGATCGCCACCGACATCGCCCGCCGCGGCCTGGCCCGGCTGGCCGGTGAGGAAAGCGCCTCGATGGAGGACAACGAAGCCAGCTTCTCGGAGCTGATCAGCCGGGTTGAGGCGACCCTCGCCAGCCTGGAGGGCTTCTTGCCTGAGCAGATCGATGGCAGCGAAACCAAGCCGATCGAGTTGACGATCCGCAGCGAGACCTTCCATTTCAACGGTCAGAACTTCCTGCTGTTCTTCGTGCTGCCCAACGTCTACTTCCATGTCACCACCGCCTACGCCATCCTGCGCCACAACGGTGTGGAGCTCGGCAAGCGGGATTTCCTCGGCGAGCCCTGAGGCCCTCAGGCCAGCGGCCGCCGCAACGCCGACGGATCCAGACCCTCGCGCAGGGCCAGCACCAGACCGGCCGCCTCCGCGTAGCTGGCGGCCGGGATCACCTCCAGCCCCAGGGCTGCGCCGCTCACCTCGAGCAGGCAGGGATTGCCCTCCACCGCGATCACAGGCACGCCCCGCTCGGCGCAGGCCAGCACCGCCTCGCCCCCCAGGGCCCCGGCCGGCACCACCACCGCGCCGAGATCGGCACCATGCAGCAACCCGTTGCCGCTGGCCGGTTCGGGCCGCAGGGATGGGGCCCGGCTCAGGCCCACCAGCACGCAGGGCAGGAAGGTGTGGCCCAACTCTTCGGCGGCCGCCCGCGGATCCAGCCCGGGATCGGGCGGCAGCGGCGCCAGGGCGGGGGCATGGGCACAAGGCACCCCCAGATGGCGCACCAGCAGGTGGCTGATCACCGCCTCCGCCCCAGCCAGGGCGTCCACGCCTGTGCCGTGGCGGTAGGCCGCCACGGCCTCGCTGCCGGGATCCTCGGGGAAGCGGGCCACCACGGCGATGGCCGTGGCCCCGGCGGCCAGCAGTTGTTCACCGGCCCGCAGCAGGACATCCGGGCGGCCCAGGCTGCCCCAGCTGCTGCCGCTGGCGCCGATCGCCAGGCTCACCTCCAGGGGCACCGCGCTGGTGAGCACCGGGCCGATCGTCAGCCCCAGGCTGGCCCGGCAGGCGTCGATCACCTGGCGGTGGCGCAGCAGCAGCTCCGCTTCGATGCCCGCGTCCAGCAGCACGCCCACCCGCTGACTGGGCACCGGAGAGAGGGCCAGCTCACCGGCGGCGAAGCGGTCGAGGCTCCAGCCCTCCACGTAATGCAGGCGCCGGTCGTTCCAGTAAAGGGAGGCGGCGTTCATCACGTTGGGATGGGTGATCAGGCAGCCGCTGGCCGCCGCCAGCAGCCGGGCCGCCGGCAGGCCGTCGCCGGCGAAGCCGCCCACGGCACAGCCCACCCCGGTGGGAATCACCAGCAGGGTGGTCAGGGGCGGGGCTGACGCGCTCAAGGAGCAGAGGTCGGGGCCGGGCCCACCACGATGCCCTCAAGCCGCAGGCCGAGCCGGGGATCCACCGCCGTGATCGCCCAGCGCAGCGGCTCAGCGCCCGCACCCGCCAGGCGGCGGGCCTCCCGCACCAGCGCCTGACGCAGCTGGGGCAGAAGCGGGCCGGGGGAGGCCTGGAGCCACAGCTCCAGGGGCACCAGGGTGCTCACTTCTGGAACTGACCGAACTGGGCCTCGTAGAGGGTGTCCTCCTGGCCGGCCAGCAGGTCGAGGTCGGAGCGCGGATAGGACACGCAGAGCAGGGCGTAGCCCTTGGCCTGGAGTTCGGCCTTCACACCCATGGCATCGGGCTGGTGCACCGTGCCGCTACGCAGCAAGGCGGCGCAGGTGGTGCACACCCCCGAGCAGCAGGAGCTGGGCAGGGGCACCCCCGCGGCCTCAGCGGCGTTGAGCACCGTCTGGTCGCTGCGGCAGGAGAAGTTGTGGGACACACCATTCAGGCTGGCGCTGATCTGGAAGATGGCCGGTTCTGGGGTGGTCGCTGGGGTGGTCTCAGGCACGGGGGATGGGAGTCCGGGAGGGGCGGCGGTGGCAGGGGCGGCTCAGGCTCCCGCCGCCTTGCCATCTTCCCCGATCGCCAGCCAGCGGCCGGGATGGGGGGCGAGGTACTCCCCCGGATGGGGCGCCGCCGCTGGGGCCGTGAGCACGAAGTCGATGCTGAGCGAGAAGCGGCTGTCGTCGGGGTCCTCGCTCGGCAGCACCGCATGGTCGACCGAGGACGGGAACAGCAGCAAAAGACCCGCCCGGGGCGCCACGTCGTACCAAGGTTGGTTGAGGGCCGCCGTGGCGTCGATCGGCCCGTCCTGGCCCAACGCCAGGCCCGGCACCAGCTCATTCACCTGCCGGGGCGCGAACAGGCGCAGGCAGCCGCAACGGCCGGAGCCGTCGCCGTTGAGGTAGTAGACGGCGCTGAGGTGGGCGTTGGGGTGGTGATGCCGCCCCACCTGCTCGCCGGCGTCGCTGATCACCGGCCAGCTGCGCTGCACGTGCAACGCCAGCCGCCGGCGATCAAACCCCAGCGCCTCGAGGTACGGCCAGGCATGGCCCGCCAGCCTGGCGATCAGGGGAGCGAACAGGGGGTCGTGGTGCAGCTCCCCGGCGCCGCGCACATCCCCGGTCCAGGCCACGCCCTCCTCGCTGGGGGCCTCCTCTCGCAACGCCAGGACACGCTGCAGCAGCAGGGCGGTGTCGAGGGGATCGGGCGCCAGCTGCACCCGGCCCAGGGCCAGCGGGAACAGGGGCTGGAGCGCCAGGGCGGAGGGGTCGGCATCGGCCATGGGCGACAGAGGCGTCGGGGACACATGGGAAGGGAACGGGGGGGCCCGGTCAGGGAATTCTGGGGCCATGCCCTCGCCTGCCAGCCCATGGCCAGCAACGTCCGCCCCCCTGGCCTGCTGCAGCGCTACCGGGAGGAACTGCAGCTGCGCCATTACACCCGACGCACCGTGAAGAGCCATGTGCATTGGCTGAGGCGGTTCTTGCGCCTCCACGGCCTGCGCCACCCGGGGACGATGGGCTCGGCGGAAGTGGAGGCGTTTCTCACCCACCTGGCAGTGGAGGGGCAGGTGAGCGCCTCGACGCAGAACCAGGCCCTCGCTGCGCTGCTCTTCCTGTACCGCGAGTTGCTGGACAAGGACATGGAGCTGGAGGGGACTCCAGGCCTGGTGGTGGGGTTGCTCTACGGCAGCGGGCTTCGCCTCATGGAAGCCTTACGGCTGCGCGTGAAGGATCTGGACTTCGAGCGGCGCCAATGGCTGGTTCGAGATGGATAGGGCGGCAAGGATCGACTCACGCTGGTGCCCCAGAGCCAGATCCAGGCACTGCGACTCCATCTTGATCAGGCGCGCAGGCGGCATCGCTTGGACCTGGAGGCCGGCCGGGGGCAGGTAATGCGGCCCGGAGCACTGGCAAGGAAGTACCCGAAAGCCGATCGGGAATAGGCTTGGCAGTGGGTGTTCCCACAGGCGCGCCGATGGCGGGATCCCGCCTCAGGACAGGAAGGACGGCATCAGCTGGACCCGACGGTGGTGCAGAAGGCCGTCAAGCAGGCCATGACCGCTGCCGGCGTGAGTAAGGCAGCCAGTTGCCATACGTTCCGCCATTCGTTTGCCACCCACCTGCTTGAGGGCGGCCAAGACATCCGCACCATCCAGGAGCTCCTGGGGCACCGCGATGTGAGCACCACAATGATCGATACCCATGTGCTCAACCGCGGCCCACTGGGCGTCTGCAGCCCCGCCGACTGAACGTATCCTGATGAACAGTGGTTGGCTGACCAGAAAACAAGGAGGCGGCCAATGCTGCGATTACAGACTTGCTGCGGCAGCGAAACTTTCGGTCTTTTACTCGGGATGCAGACGGTGATCAGCGGAAAAGGAGACATGTCCTTCTCTGGTTTACTGAACTGTCGAAGAACGCGTTCGAAGGATGTGTTGTCCTTGATGGGAGCCTGCCAGGCAGCGTTGCGCGACCGTAGCCAGGTGACTACAGTTGGTACATGGTCGAAGTCCGCCAGGTAGAGCGGTTCGTCCGGCCCTGGATACAGGGTCTACTACCTGCAGAGGGTAACAGCCTTGATCATCCTTTTGGCTGGCGGAGACAAGAGCTCACAAGCCAAGGACATTGATGATGCCCTTCTGTTGGCAAACAACCTGACGGAGGAGACCTGATGAAAACCACGACCACCCCCTACGAGGTTGCCGAGCATCTACGCACACCGTAGGAGATGGCGGCTTACCTGGAAGCCTGCATCGAGGAGGCGGATGGCGATGCTTCCTTCATTGCCAAGGCCCTGGGCGACATTGCACGAGCCCAGGGGATGACCCAGGTGGCCAGAGACTCAGGACTTTCCAGGGAGAGCCTCTACAAGGCCTTGTCTGGAGAGCGCAGTCCTAGCTTGGACACCATCTTGAAGGTCGTCTCGGCCCTTGGACTGAAATTGAGCGCCAGTGTGAGAAGTGAAGCGAGGGTGACTTGAGCTTTGCAGACGAGGCGTAGGTCCGCAAACGCTGCCTATGGAGATGCGACGCCTTCGAGCAAGCCCCTAGAGTGGACAGGCCACCACAGGTTCACATCTGGTACCAGATACTCTTTGTACGCCACTCAGGGGCAGCGTTGGACCGACCAAGCGAAGGAATGGCCGAGTTCCAGCGGGGCGAAAACGACATGATGTGACTTCACCGCATTGATCGTTCGCGTTCGATCCAGGTTTGATCAACCCATCGGCCGTCATCCTGGAGCCGTTCAGCCTTACCGACTCACCAGCATTGATGCCGGGGGACCACAGGGCGCTGGGAGCCCGCGAAGGCTTCTCAACCAGCCAGGGGCAGTTTCACGATAAAGACACTCCCCGAACCCGGCTTGGAAGCCACGGAGATCTCTCCGCGATGGCGATGCATGATCGCCGCCACGATGGAGAGCCCCAGGCCGGTGCCGCCCTGGCGACGGGAACGGCCTGGATCACTGCGGAAGAAACGATCAAAGATGTGTTGCTGATCGGCCGTTGTGATGCCGATGCCACTGTCCCGCACCTGCAGCACCGCCTGGCCTCTCTCTCGCTCTAGGCTCAGCACCACCTGCCCTCCCGGCGGCGTGTACTGAATCGCGTTCAGCAGCAGGTTGGACACGAGCTGATAGAGCTCCGATTCAACCCCCAACACGACGAGATCATCCTCGCCACCCACCAGCCTCAGCTTCAGCCCTGCCGCCGCCGCCGCCTCACTGGTCTCTTCCATCAGGTCGCGCGCGATCTGCGGCAAGGAGCACAGCTCCCTTGCAGCAGCAGCCTCAGATCCCTCAAGCCGGGTGAGCAGCAGCAGGTCGGTGATCAGGCCGCTGAGCCGTTTCCCCTGCCCATGGAGAGCCGCCAGCATCTGGTCCCTGGCGATGGGGTCAGCAGGCTGTTGCATTCTGTGGGCCTCCACCACGGCCAGCAGGTTGGCCACAGGGGCGCGAAGTTCATGGGCCGCATCGGCGGTGAACTGCTCTTGCTGCCGATAGGCCGCCAGCAGCGGCCGCATCGCCAGGCCGGACAACCACCAGCTGGCCAGGCCTGCCACAACCAGGGCCAGCATCACGATCGTCTGGGTGGCCCACCACAGCCGTTCCCTTTCCGCGTCCAGCCCGCGCAAGCTGCGCCCGATTTGCAGATAGCCCCAATCCAGCTCCGTCGGTGCCGCGCCTGCCTGCACTGGCGCGTGGGAACGGTGCAGGTGGATCGAATACTGCAGGAAGCGCTCGCCTCCCTGGCCTGCCACCACCATCCAGGTCAGGTTCGGATCCTGAGCTCCGGCTTTGGGAGATCCAGGGGAGTGGGCGATCAAAGCGCCACGTCGATCCAGCAGACGCAGATAGAAGCGCTCCGAATCCGTGATGCTGACGGCATGACGCGGCAGCAGCGTGGAGAGCTTCGGGCAGGACTGCTCCACCAGGCAGAGCCCGGGGAGCACGGCGGCGAGCTGGGCAGAGGGACTGGCTTCTTCCGGCAGCAGGGGCTTGAGGCTGTCGTGCAAGGTGCCGGCCAGTGTTTCCACCTCGCTCTCGAGGGCCGACCAGGTCGAGCGCATCAACAGGCCAAACAGTCCATAGCCGGCGCCGTAGAGAATCAAGCCGATCACCACCAGATAGGCCGCTGCCAGCCGCAGGCGGCTGCGGGGAATGGGACCAGGCCACACCATGGGCGCGTCCCTAGGGCTCCGGCTCGAAGCGATAGCCCTTCGAGGCCACCGTCTCGATTGGAGAGGGCAGCCCATGGCTGGCGAGCTTGCGGCGCAACAGCCGCACCTGGGCCGCCACCACATTGCTGATCGGGTCCGCATCCAACGACCAGAGCTGGGACCGCAACCGCGCCCCTGGGATGATCTCCCGCGGATGCTCCATGAAATAGGCCATCAGCTGCAATTCCTTGGCGGACAGCACGATCCTGGTGCTCCCCACCGCCTCCTGAACGGTGAGGCAACGCTCCGCTGGATCCAGGAGATAGGGACCGGCTCTGAGCAGGAGCTCGCGGTAGCTGGGCTGGCGCCGCTGCAGCGCCCGGATCCTCGCCAGCAATTCCTCCATCGCGAACGGCTTGCTCAGGTAGTCGTCGGCGCCGGCATCCAGGCCCTGCACCCGGTGGCTGGTGTCGGCCAGGGCCGTGAGCATCAGCACCGGCAGGGTCAGGCCGGCCCCGCGCAGCCGCCGGCAGAGCTCCGGGCCTGAAAGACCCGGCAGCATCCAATCGACGATCACCAGGTTGTAGGTGGCCAGCTCGCTGCGGATCAGGCTCCAGGCCCCCAGGCCCTCCGCCACGTGATCCACGATGTGCTGCTGTGCCCTGAGCACCGCCTGGATCGCGCCGGCCAGCTCCGCTTCGTCCTCCACCAACAGGATGCGCAGGGGCATGGCCTGGGTCAGGAGAAAGAGACTGCGGCTGATCCTAGTCAGCGCAAGCGGTTTCACCTGTTTTTCATCCCCTTTGCGGCATCCTCTGCGGGACCTTGTCCTGCCCTTGCGGCAGCCGCAGCATGCGCGCTCTTCTTCTGGCCGGCGGCCTCAGCCTCGCCACCCTGGGCCTCGGCAGCCTCAGTCCGGCCCTGGCCCATGTGGGCCATGGCGACGAGTTTCAGCCGCAGGGGAATGTGCGCCAGGTGAAGGCCAGCGCCGAGATCGATTCCATGCTGGGTATCACCACCGCCCCTGCCACGGAAGTCGGCGGTGTGATTTCGATTCCGGTCGCTGCGGTGGTGCAGGCGGATGGCAAGCCCCTGGCCTTCGTGAAAAGCGGCACCACCTACGACCCGGTGTTCCTCCAGACCGGCGCCACCAAGGGCGATCAGATCGAAATCACCGACGGCAGCATCTCGCCGGGAGACAACGTGGTGACCCAGGGGGCCCTCTCGCTCTACGCCGAATCGAAGAAGAGCCAAAGCGCTGTGGCCGCCAGTGGGGAAACCCCCGCCGCTGCTTCTGATGCCCCAGCCACTCCAGCCGCTGCTGCCACCCCCTCGGCCGCCGCAGGCCTCAACCCCCTGGTGATCGGGGCCGGTGCTGCGGTGGTGGTGGTGGGCGGTGTGGTCGTGGTCTCTCGCTTGGGAAAGAAAACCTGACCTCCGCGCCCTTCGCGCTCTCCCGCACCCCCCAACCCATTCCCATGCTGGAACGCCTGCTCAACCAGACGCTGCGCACCTCGATTGCCAGGCGCTGGCTGGTGGTTGTGGCCGCCTTCCTGATCACCCTGTGGGGCCTGTCGATCCTGAGCCGCATGCCCCTGGATGTGTTCCCCCCGTTCGCTCCGCCCCAGGTGGATGTGCAGACCACCGCCGATGGCCTGGCACCGGAAGAGGTGGAACGGCGCATCACCGTGCCGATCGAATCGGCCGTCAACGGACTGCCGGGAGTGGAAACCGTGCGCTCCTCCTCGAAGGTGGGGCTCTCGATGGTGCAGGTGGTGTTTGCGCAGAACGCCGACATCAACCGGGCCCGCCAATCGGTGGCGGAACGCCTGCAGCAGATCGAGGCGGAGCTGCCAGCCAATGCCAGCGCGCCGGCCATCTCGCCGCTGGTGTCGCCGCTGGGCACGATCCTGCAGTACGCCTTCACGCTGAAGGGCGGCGGCCCGACCACGCCGATGGAGCTGCGCCGGATCGTTACCACCACCTTCAACAACCAGATTCTTGCGGTACCCGGTGTCTCCCAGGTGACCCTCTATGGCGGTGAAGAAGCCCAGCAGCAGATCCAGATCGATCCCCAGCAACTTCAGGCCCGCAATGTGTCGCTGCAAGCCGTGGCTGAGGCCGCCGCTGCCGCCAGCGCCAATGCCCCCGGCGGCTTTCTGATCGCAGGCGGGCAGGAAAAACTGATCCGCGCCGATGGCCAGGCAAGCAGCCCTGAGGACCTCGCCGATTCCGTGGTGACAGGCAGCAAAGGCCAATCGCTCCGGCTCGGGGATGTCGCCGAAGTTCAGCTGGCCAGCGCCCTCAAGCGCGGCGATGGCAGCTTCAACGGCCAGCCGGCGGTGGTGCTGATGATCAACAAACAGCCCGACATCGACACCCCCAGGGTGACCCGCGAGGTGGAGCAACGCATCGCTGCCCTCAGCAAGACCCTGCCGGGCGACATCCAGGTGACGCGCAGCTTCCGACAGGCCAGTTTCATTGAAACGGCGATCAAGAACGTCAGCGCTTCCCTGATCGAAGGGATCCTGATCGTCTCGGTGGTGATGCTGCTGTTCCTGATGAACTGGCGCACCGCCGTGATCAGCCTCAGCGCCATCCCCCTGTCGTTGCTGATCGGCCTGATGCTGATGCGCGCCTTTGGGCTGGAGATCAACACCATGACCCTCGGCGGGCTGGTGGTGGCGATCGGCTCGGTGGTCGACGATTCCATCGTCGACATGGAGAACTGCTACAGCGGACTGCGCCGCAATCAGGCGGCTGCCCAGCCCAAGAATCCCCTGCAGGTGGTGTACGAAACCTCGGTGGAGGTGCGCCAACCGGTGATTCTCTCCACCGTCATCATTGTGGTGGTGTTCGCGCCGATCTTCAGCCTCACGGGAGTGGAAGGGCGGATCTTCGCGCCGATGGGCCTGGCCTATCTGCTTTCGATCGCCGCCTCCACCCTGGTGGCACTCACCCTCTCGCCAGCGCTCTGCGGGATTCTGCTGGCGAACACACGGCTCCCCGCCGAGAACACCTGGATCGCCAACTGGGTCGAGAGGGCCTACCGGCCATTGCTGGAGATGGTGCTGATCTCCCCCAAACGGGTGCTGGCAGCAGCGCTGGCCATGGTGGTGCTGGCCTGCGCCATCCTGCCCAGCCTCGGGCGGGTGTTCCTGCCGGAGTTCCGCGAGAAGTCCCTGGTGAATTCGATGGTGCTTTATCCCGGCGTGTCGCTGGAGATGACCAACCGTGCCGGTTTGGCCTTGTCCAATACCCTCAAGGCCAATCCACTGTTTGAGTGGGTGCAGGTTCGTACCGGCCGGGCCCCGGGAGATGCCGATGGGGCAGGCGTCAACTTGGCCCATGTGGATGTGGAGTTGAGTGATGCAGCGATGAAGGATCGCCCTGCCGCCCTCGCCGCACTCCGCCAAGCCTTTCTTCGCCTTCCAGGCGTGGCACCCAACATCGGCGGCTTCATCTCCCACCGCATGGATGAGGTGCTCTCGGGTGTGCGCAGCGCCATCGCCATCAAGATCTACGGGCCCGACCTGGCCGAACTGCGCAGGATCGGCGAGCAGGTGCGTGACGCGATCGAGCCGATCGAGGGGGTCGTGGATCTGCAGCTCGAACCCCAGTTGCCCATCCAGCAGGTGCAGATCGCTTTCGATCGCAAGGCCGCCACCGCCAACGGACTGATGATGCAGCAACTCGCTGATGCGGTGGAGATCGCCCTCAACGGCAAGACGGTGGGCCAGGTGGTGAGCAACGGCACCGATCGCACCGATGTGGTGGTGATGCTGCCAGAGCAATCCCGTAACAGCCTCGATGCCCTACGGGCTATTCCGATCGCCACCCCCGCCGGCACCATGCTGCCGCTGGGATCCCTTGCCCGGATTGACAACGGACTGGGCGCCAATGTGGTCAACCGGGAAGATGTCTCCCGCTTGATCGTGGTGTCTGCCAACGTCAGTGGCCGGCCACTGGGCACGGTCGTCGGTGACATCCAGAACACCATCAACAACACGATCAAACTGCCAACTGGGTACCTGACCCGCTATGGCGGGCAGTTCGAGTCGGAGGAGCGGGCCACCTCCAACCTGGTGCTCTACAGCCTGCTGGCCACGGTGGTGATGGCCGTGTTGATGTTCGTATCCGTCAAATCTCTGCCGGCGACGATCGCCATCCTGATCAACCTGCCTTTGGCCCTCGTCGGTGGCCTGGTGGCCATCCTGCTCAGCGGCGGTGTGCTTTCGGTGGCCTCCCTGATTGGGTTCATCACCCTGTTCGGGGTGGCAGTGCGCAACGGCCTGCTGCTGGTGGACAACTACAACCGCCGCCACGCCGAAGGCATGGAGCTCAAGCAGGTGATCCGCGCCGGCAGCCTGCAGCGCCTCAACGCGATCCTGATGACGGCTCTCACCTCCGCCCTGGGCATGGTGCCGCTGGCGTTGGCCTTCGGGGCAGGCAACGAGATCCTGCAACCGCTGGCGATTGTGGTGCTCGGAGGCTTGATCACCTCCACCACCCTCACCCTGCTGGTGCTGCCGGCTCTCTATGCCGCCTTCGGCGGCTGGTTACTGCCTCGCCACGAGCCAGCCCTGCGCGCCCCCCTCTAGATCAACCTGCTCAAGGCCATCGGGGCTTCAGAGCGATGCATCTCCTGGCCCTCCCCAGCCGCAGCCGGCCTGGCCCGAACTCCTGGCGCTGCTATCCATGGGAGGCGTGGGCTGTGGGCTTTCGATCTGGCTCGATTGTCTGGCGCTCCGCCACGCCCATGCGGGAGAGGACGAGAGCCCAAACCATCGAGAGCAGGTGGTCTGGCACGCCCGTGACCATGGGCGTGCTGGGGGTATCACCGGCATGATCACAACCGGGAACGATGAGTCCCCTCCACGCCTCCACAGCAAGTCCCAGGCAAGTTCAAAGACTAAACCACGCCAGGTTGGCGCAACGTAATGGATTGAAGAGGCTCCGGGGCCTTGCCGATGATCTCTGGGTTGCTGAACAACCGCAGACCCTGACTGCCCGACACAAGTCTGAGAACCCTTGCGACAGAATGGGTCTCAGTCAATGGGGTGGGCAGGGAGCCATGGGAGCTTGGGGCTGCGAAACCAATCCAATCCCCTGTGGATCCCCAGAC
>Ga0247832_1000607_pt1 | contig 72479 bp, 49 predicted proteins | sample LaCruzMarch2015__10_FD_192407 | JGI IMG/M metagenome (GOLD analysis project Ga0247832, IMG submission 192407) | Freshwater microbial communities from meromictic Lake La Cruz, Castile-La Mancha, Spain - LaCruzMarch2015_4m | ecosystem: Environmental > Aquatic > Freshwater > Lake | place: Spain... | reverse complement strand
GCTGGTCGCCATTGGGCGAAAATGCATTCGGAACAAAGATATAAGGCTCAATACAAATCTCGTTGCGCAGGTAAACCACAACTTGGGCAGTGTCCGGGCAGCGGCCATCTACCTGGGCAATCACCGTATAAATGGTGCTATCTTCTGTCGGACTTGCCGTTGTCTCGGCTGCGAGCGGATTGCTCAGGCCAGTCGTTGGAATCCATTGATAACTCACCACACCACCTGTGCTGGTAGATGTTGCCAACAAAGTGGCTGTTTGTCCCAAATAAATGCTATCCGGACCGACCACCGTTGCATCGACTGAAATGCTTGCAACACCCACCGACATGCTTGCTGTAGCGGTACAACCTGCGGCATTGGTTGCCGTAACGGTGTAGGTGGTGTTGAGGGTTGGGTTAACAAATGGGTTGTTGATACCCGGTAAATTGGGCGACCAGGTATAGGTCAAATTTTGCGCAGGAACAAGGTTGATCAGGTTCAGATTGGTACCAGCGCCATTACAAATGAAGTTATCATAAGCACCTACCTCAAGTTGCACCGTTTGGTTGCGCACCACAATGGAATCAATGGCATCACAGCCATTCAATCCGGCTTTTACATACAATACGTAATTTGGATCGAGGGTTTGCAAGGTATATGCAGGGCCCGTACCCAAAATCGGGTTAAAACTGAGGTTATTCGACCAACTTAAGGTCGCGGCATTGTTGCTGTTGGCCGTCAAGGTAATGGGCGTCAGATTACACAACACGGTATCCTTGCTGTTGCCCACAATATCAACGGTGGCCTGTGGTTGCGGATCAACAAACACCGTAAAGTCCGTGCTACAGAAGCCATTTTTGACATTTACACTGTATATCGTTGGTACAGAGGGCGAAACACTCGGATTTGGATTGTTCACCTGCAAATTTGGATCACCAGGATTGGCACTCCAGGTATATTCAAAGTTGGTGCTCAAATTCGGATTGAGTTGCACCGAAGCACCTAAGCAAAACTTCAAGGAGTCTTCCAGCAGCATTGGAATAATGTCGATTTCCAATGGTTTGGTGATGGTATTGGTACAACCGCGCTCATCGGTAACCACCAGGGTAACCAAAGGATTGCCGTCCTGACTGAATTGTGCACTTGGGTTTTGCAAATTAGAGGTAGTTGGCTGACCATTCGGGAAACTCCAGCTCCAGGCAACTACCGGGAATTGGAAGATCGAATTGTCGGTAAAGTCTACCACCGCATTATTGATACAGGAGGCCGTCGTACTGGTGAAGTTTGCCAGCGGCGATGGGATATTGGTCACTTTAATCACCGTATCAAAAGGTGCAATACAATTGCTGGTTTGGGCGGGTGTGAATACAACCGTATAAGTGCCTGCTGTGCCGTAAGTGTGGGTCGGACTTTGCTCTGTGGAAGTGCTGTTATCACCAAAAGTCCAGGTACCTGCCACACCCGAAGTATTCAAAAATCCTACTTTCAGCATATTGCACAAGTCAAGACTAATGGCGCCTTCCAATGAAATTGATTTTTCAAATTCCACTGGCACCTGCATGGTATCCGCACAATTAAACTGGTTGGTTGCCACCAGCGTAAGCGTGTACACCCCGGCAGGGCCAGTAATCGTAGCACAATCAGCGTTGTTCGGGCTAATATTGACACCGAAAGTTCCCGTCCAATTATAGGTTAAAACGTCGTTTGGATCAAGGTTATTCACGCATACCTGCAATTGCTTGCCTTCGCATTCTTTATCCGGTAAAGAAGTGTCTAAGGTAATATCCACCCCTTGTCCTACTACCGTTACGGTTTCAGCAGCGGTACATCCAGTTACACCGTCGGTTACAATTACGGTGTAATTATGGGTTCCTGCGCTGGGTACGTTAAGCAAGGCGTCCTGGTCCACCACTTGGCCATTCGCCGCGTCAATCCATTGATAAGTAACATTTGCACCGCCCGTTGAACTGGCTGTAATGTTGCTGACCGCTGCACAAGTGTTTTCTACTTTGGTAGAAACTTGCACCGATACAGGAGGATTGCGTTCGATGGTCAGTGTAAATGTACTGTCGCAGAACAGGTTACTTACCTGAAGGAAATAAGTGGTGGTTACTTTTGGGTTTGCAAGTACACTGAATGGGCCGCCTTGCGACTGATCCAGGCTTGCGTTTGGAATCCAGAGGTAAGAATTATTAGGATCTCCAATTACTTTGATCAAAACGGGCAAAGTATCACATGGATTTCCGCCGGATACGATATCCAAACTTACATTTGAAACACCATTGCCGATAATGTCCACTGGGATAGATTCCGTACAACCATTTACATCGGTGGCCACCACGGTATAGGTATTGGAGCCTGCCGTGGCAATATTCAACAAGGCATCTTTGTCAACCTCCACGCCGTTGCTGTTGAACCATTGGTACGTGACGTTGCTGCTTGCATTTGCACTAATTGTAGTGGTTGGTGCGCAGGTTACAACCGAGTCTGTTGATACCGTCAGGTTAATCTGTTGGAAATTCACCACGACCGGAATTTCAAAGTTGCGGGTACAATTGCCGTTGTTTACCTGAAGAAAATACGTGGTCGTTTGTGTTGGATTGGCGATCACATTAAAAGGAGCGCCGCTTAAATCGAGCGTTGGGTTACTGGTCCAGTTATAGGTATACGTTAAACTGCCCGTTACCTTGATTGGAATTGGATTGAGCGCGCAGGGGTCGGTATTGGCCTGCACCTGAATATTTATGTTTTCAACGCCATTTCCGATAATTTTTACGGGTTTAGATTCCGTACAACCATTGATATCCGTGGCTACAACGGTATACGTGTTGATGCCCGCTGTGGCGATATTCAACACCGCATCATTGTCTACTACCACTCCGTTGCTGTTCAACCATTGGAACGTTACCGCATTGGTAGTCGTAACGGATGCAATGATGTTGCTGATTGCGTCGCAAGTTATCAGAGAATCGGTGCTCACTTCCAAGCCAATCGTCGGCGTGTTCGAACGCTGAATCGTTACCGTGAAGATGCTGTCGCAAATGCCGTTGTTAACGGTTAATGTGTACGTTGTAGTTACACTTGGATTGGCTAGTACGGTAAATGGCGCATTGGTCAAATTCAAGGTCGCATCAGGTGTCCAGGTGTAGATGTAGTTGGCCGGGCCTGTTACTTTAATGGTATCTGTGCCTGGTGCGCATGCGTTTGCGCCGCCATTGAGCAAAGTAATGTCTACATTTTCAATCGCATCTCCTTTGATAAATACGGGTTTAGATTCCGTACAACCATTGATGTCCGTGGCTACAACCGTATAAGTATTGATGCCAGCTGTGGCAATATTCAATACTGCATCATTGTCTACCACCACCCCGTTGCTGTTCAACCATTGGTAGGTTACCGCATTCGTGGTGGTTACCGTGGCGATGATGTTGCTGATCGCGTCGCAAGTTATCAGAGAATCAGTGCTCACTTCCAAGCCAATCGTCGGCGTGTTCGAACGCTGAATTGTTACCGTGAAGATGCTGTCGCAAATGCCGTTGTTTACGGTTAATGTGTACGTTGTAGTTACACTTGGGTTGGCTAGTACGGTAAATGGCGCATTTGCCAAATTCAAGGTCGCAGCAGGTGTCCAGGTGTAGATGTAGTTCGCCGGGCCTGTTACTTTAATGGTATCTGTGCCCGGTGCGCATGCGTTTACGCCGCCATTGAGCAAAATAATATCTACATTTTCAATCGCATCTCCTTTGATAAATACGGGTTTAGATTCCGTACAACCATTGATATCCGTGGCTACAACGGTATAGGTGTTGATGCCCGCTGTGGCGATATTCAACACTGCATCATTGTCTACCACCACTCCGTTGCTGTTCAACCATTGGTAAGTTACCGCATTGGTGGTCGTAACGGATGCGATGATGTTGCTGATCGCATCGCAAGTTATCAGAGAATCGGTGCTCACTTCCAAGCCAATCGGCGAGCTTGAACGCTGAATAGTTACCGTGAAAATGCTGTCGCAAATGCCGTTGTTGACGGTTAATGTGTAGGTGGTTGTTACACTTGGATTGGCTAATACGGTAAATGGCGCATTTGCCAAATTCAAGGTCGCAGCAGGTGTCCAGGTGTATGTATAGTTTGCTGGACCGGTTACTTTAATTGTGTCTGTACCCGGTGCGCACGCGTTTACGCCGCCATTAAGTACATTAATGCTTACATTTTCAATCGCGGAACCTTTGATGGTTACGGTTTCTGAATCCGTGCAACCATTGATGTCGGTAGCAACCACGGTGTAGGTGTTCGTGCCCGCTGTGGCGATATTCAACACCGCATCGTTGTCTACTACTACCCCATTGCTATTCAACCATTGGTAGGTAACCGCATTAGTCGTGGTTACCGAAGCGATGATGTTGCTGATTGTATCGCAAGTTTCCAGGTTGTTGGTGCTTACTTGCAGGCCAATTGGGGTGTTGGAACGCGCAACCGTTACCTTGAATATGCTGTCGCAAATGCCGTTGTTGACCGTTAACGTATAAGTGGTTGTTACACTCGGATTGGCAATTACCGTAAACGGCGCATTTGCCAAGTTCAAAGTCGCATTAGGCGTCCAGGTGTACGTGTAGTTTGCCGGACCGGTTACTTTGATCGTATCTGTACCCGGTGCGCACGCGTTTACACCGCCATTGAGCACATTAATGCTTACATTTTCAATCGCGAAACCTTTGATGGTTACGTTTTCGGAATCCGTGCAACCATTGATGTCGGTGGCAACCACGGTGTAGGTGTTCGTGCCCGCTGTGGCAATATTCAACACTGCATCATTGTCTACCACCACTCCGTTGCTGTTCAACCATTGGTAGGTAACCGCATTGGTCGTGGTTACAGAAGCGATGATGTTGCTGATCGCGTCGCAAGTTTCCAGGTTGTTGGTGCTTACTTGCAGGCCAATTGGTGAATTAGTACGAACAATCGTTACCTTGAAAATGCTATCGCAAATACCGTTGTTGACGGTTAATGTGTAGGTGGTTGTTACACTTGGGTTAGCTAATACCGTAAACGGCGCATTTGCCAAATTCAAGGTCGCATCAGGTGTCCAGGTGTAGATGTAGTTGGCTGGACCGGTTACTTTGATGGTGTCTGTACCGGGGACGCATGCATTTGCACCGCCATTGAGCACATTAATGCTCACATTTTCAATCGCGGAACCTTTGATGGTTACGTTTTCGGAATCCGTGCAACCATTGATATCCGTGGCTACAACCGTATAGGTATTGATACCCGCTGTGGCGATATTCAAAACTGCATCGTTGTCTACCACTACCCCGTTGCTGTTGAACCATTGGTAGGTTACCGCATTGGTGGTGGTCACCGAAGCGATGATGTTGCTGATCGCGTCGCAAGTTTCCAGGTTGTTGGTGCTTACTTGCAGGCCAATTGGGGTGTTGGAACGCGCAACCGTTACCTTGAATATGCTGTCGCAAATGCCGTTGTTGACCGTTAACGTATAAGTGGTTGTTACACTCGGATTGGCAATTACCGTAAACGGCGCATTTGCCAAATTTAAGGTCGAAGCAGGCGTCCAGGTGTAGGTGTAATTTGCTGGACCGGTTACTTTGATCGTAACTGGAAGTTGTGCACAAATATTTCCAGCCGCCTCTAATTGGATATTGACATTGGAGATACCCAGGCCGGTAACAGAAACCTTTTTCGATGCAGAACAACCATTATCGTCCGTCGCAACAACAGTATATTTAATGGTGCCTCCTGCCGTTGAAACGTTGACATTTGCACCATTTCCAACCAGTGTCGTGCCATTAAACCACTGGATCGTAGCATTTGCAGCAGGATTCACAGTTGCACTTAAGGTAACCGTTGGACTGCAGGTAACAATGCTATCTGTGGCAACTTGTAAATTCAGCGGTACCGAACGTTTTATCAGCACGGTATCTTTGCCCAAGCATTGGCCAGATTGCACCGTTAGTATATATTGTGTGGTTACATCCGGATCAGCCACTACATCGAAAGGCGCATTGGTCAAGTTAAGTCCTTGAACGGGGGTCCAAGTGTAGGTATAAATCGGATTGCCAATTACTTTAATGTTTACGGGCTTACCGTCACAGGTAAATCCTGGCGCCTGCACCAACACATCAAAAGTAGGTGCACTTTCAATTTTATAAGGCTTGGTTAAAGTAGCCGTACATCCTTTCTCAGAAGTAATGGTCAGGCTAACGGTCCCAGTTTGACCTTCCGGGAATTGCATATTCGGCGGATTCTTGCCATTCAAAACAAAAGGTGTTCCACCATCCGGATTTACCGTCCATACCCAACTCACCAATGGGCTTAACAGATCGGTAGATTGATCCAGGAATTGAACATTAATTTGATTGCTGGTACATTCAACCGTACTCAATTGGAATGCAACTATTGGGTTAGATTGTGCCGTAATATTGGCAGCACTTGTTGCAATACAACCTCTTGCATCGGTAGCCGTAACCGGGTAGCTTCCTGCTCCCAGGTTATTAATGCTGGGTCCATTTGCAAAAAAAGCGTTGTTGTAATTCCAGGTGTAGGAATAAGGCGCAACACCCAGGGAAGCTAGTGCAGTGGCTGTTCCATTCTTATCCTGTCCACAAGCAATATCGGTATCTGTAACGGCTAATTTCACCTCATTTTTTACGCCAATAACACCTGTAGCCGAACCGGTACAACCAGTAGCAGGATTGGTTACCGTGACGGTAACCTGTGTATTTGCCGCTAAACCGGTTATTTGAGGAGCATTCACATTGGGTTGAACGTTCCAACTATAATTATAAGACCCAAAGGGGGTAATAATTGCCGCAGCCGTACCATTGTTGATACCCGTACATTCCGCTTTTGACAAGGCCAATTGCACGACTAATCCGCCCTGGCCCGCAATTTTTACCGTAAGTTCTTTTTCGCAACCATTTGCATCAAACACAGAAACCAGGTAAGCACCGGGGGCTAAATTATTCTGCGTAGCACCGGTGGCACCTTCGAGGCTTTTCCACACGTATGTATAAGGTGCTGTTCCACCCGTAGCATTTAAAGTTGCACTGCCATTGGAGCCGTTGCATGAAGGGCTATTAATAGTGATGGTAACCAAAATGGGGCTAGGCTTTGCAACCAAACCAAAATCCGAACTGGTACATCCATTTGCATCCGTAACCGTAACCGTATAGGTGTCTTGTCCAAGATTTTGAATCGATTTGGTGGTTGCACCCGTATTCCACAAATAAGTGTAAGGCGATTTTCCGCCCTGAACAGATGCAACAGCGGTACCATTTTCCGGCCCAGTGTTACAAAGTAGATCGGTTGTTTTCACTTTGGCAACCAGCAAGGCAGGTTGGCTCAGGGTCGTAGTGGCCGAAGCGGTAAGGCCCGTTGCCGTCGTTACCGTTACCGTGTAAGTACCTGCGGCAAGGTTAAGGGCAGTTTGGGTGGTTTGGCCGTTGTTCCATTTGTAGGTAAAAGGAGTAGCACCTCCAGCAGCCTGTACCGTTGCGCTGCCATTGGCGGCACCGAAACAGCTTGGAGAAACAGCAGAGACAGACAACGTCAATCCTTGTCCAAAACCTGTTTGGAATTGGAGCATCGTTATCAGAAAAATCGCCAGGTAAAGGCCGTATTTCATATAGAGCAATTTATGGAATGCTTATTTTAATTTAGCGTGGGGTGGTACTCGGCACTTTTACCTCAACACCAATCGTTTGTCGTTTACCATTGGTTTTTACCCCAATAATTTCAAGACGACGCTGCCTGGAAGCATTTTGGTCGTAAACAGAGCGCTTTTTATCCTTTACGTTATCACTTACGTTCAAGGGCCAAATTGCTTCACCATTGGCTTCGCGTTTGAAAAACAATTGTTTATTTACAAACTTTTTGTAAATACCACCATCAAACAACTCAAAGTGGTTATAAACAGAAGAAACCCGTCGGTCGGTTAAGGCTTTATTGTAGGCATCACTGCCCAACTTAGAGGCATAGCCCTTCAAAGTAATTTCGATGGTATCGCCGCGGGACATCATTTCATACAGCACCTCGGAAAAAGCCATTAAATGATCCCAACCTGCACGCACCTCTTTTTCAAAGAAATAATCGATCGAATCCTGACCATTCTTTAACTCCATGCCCGTAAGACCATCCGTGTACAATTTCATGAAGTCTTCCTTCCGACGGATATAATCTACATAAGTTGCACGGTACTCTCGTTGTGGACTTTTATCAAAATTCACCGCACTTGGAATTGCATTGTCAAAGTACAAGCGTATGGGCAAATAAGAATCGATTGTGATCGGGCGCAATTTCAATTCCCGTGTAATGGACTGAAATGCAACCGGGGGCAAATTCAACGTCGTAAAGTCTACAGAATCCCGGTTATAACCTTCTTTGGTGGCCGTGATCCGATAGCGATTATCATAAGTCACCATATGGCGATAATTCACCTTGTCGGGACTTACAAATTTGTCTATAATTTTACCCGTCGCCAAATCCGTCAAATAATAGTTCACCCCATATAGGGTATCACGGTTCAATGCATTGAGGGTGTGCGCATAAAACATTAGTCCGCGCTCCAAATAAACCGTATCACGCAGGGTCGTATCTCGGAACAACCTTGTGGTCGAAATCATGCTGGTTGAATCGGTGGTATAACCCTCTTTGGAAATGACAACTTTATAGTTTTTGTCAAATTCTAATTTGTATGGGAAAAGGTTATCCTTAGGAGCCGCCGAAAGTTGAGGCGTACTCATTTTATTGAGCCCCGTTTGGTCCATGCCAAAATCGTAAAACTTGGCTTTACAATCGATCAATTTAGCCTTCGAATTCTTATCAAACACCGACACGATCAAATTAACTTCACAGGGAGCCAGGTACAATTTCAACACCTGCTCTTGTGGGCAATTAACTTTAGGTGTTTCAAAATACACGGTATCGCTCCGAAAACGATCTTTTTCTGCAATAATGGCATATTTTTTAGCGGGCGCTAAATTGAAACCACGATAAGCACCTGCTACATCGTATTGATCTTTGCGCACGATACTACCGGTAGCGCTGTATTCCACCAGGCGCATGCGGGTATAAAACAAGGAGTCTCCGGTCTTTTTATTAAACGTCACAGCAATCAAACTCGGCTTCAACAAAGCGGCCTTATACAGATCATAGCAACAAGCATCCTCTGAAGTATTCTCCGAACCGCGGCGGTTGGATGCCATCAAAATGGTCGAACCACTCGCACTAACAGAAAAGAATACATCATTGTAGCCTGTATTGATCGGCGTGTTATATTGCGCCGGACCCAACAAATGTTCTGGTTCAGTCCAATTGTTACCACCAATGCCTTTGCTGCGGTACACATCCAATCCACCCATGGTTTGGCGGCCATCGGTACTAAAATACAAATACCCGGTTCCATTATGGTAAAAAGGTGTTACATCGTCTTCCGGCGTATTCAAGGCTTTCAAGTTGATGGCAGGCGTCAAACTATCGCCCAATATTCTGCTATACCAAAGATCCTTTTTACCAACCCCATTCGGCCGATCACTCATAAAATACAGGATTTCTTCTTGCCCGGCACCGCGTCCAACAGCAGGTTCGGTAGTCGTATAATCGGGTATGTTTACATTCGCAGATAATTTTTCTGCGACGCCCCATTGTTTAGTCGCTTCATTAAGTTTTTTCCGATATACATCGCAACGGATGTCAAAGGTGTTGACATACTTGCATTTACAGAAGTACATCCGGTCTTCCTTTTCATTGAAGGTAACAAAAGCGGTGTGTACATCTGGTTCATTTATTTCACTCTCTACCAAGGCATGCTCGTCTGCGCAAAAATCCGTTTTGAGCAATTTGGTCAAATGCCGTTTCGGGTAATGCCGGTCCTTTTCATTTAAAAAGCGCTTGGAGGAGAAATACAAGGTGTCACCTTTCAAAATGGGTGCATATTCCGAATACATGGAATTGACATGCTTCATATCGATCGCCACATAGGCAGAATCATAAATGGGCGGCGTATCAATCAACATGAGGGCGGATTGCAGTAAAATATTAGGGTTTACCACATTTCCAATCGCCCAATCGCAATTTTCTATAAACGTTTGGACAGAATCGATCTTTCCTGCGCTCACCGTTTTTTCGGTTGCGAGATATGCTTGATAACTGTTTTTAGCATCGGCATAATGCCCCAATCGGTACTGGACATTGGCCAGTAACAAGCGCGGATTTTCTTTTTTGGGCAAACTTAAATTGGCGTCTAACAGGTGCTGATATACTTTTGCGGCCTGTTGAAACAAAGAGTTTTCAGTTGCGGCCTCCGCATATCCATACCATGCCGCCACATTCATGCTGTCTGACTTAATCACCAACCCATAACGGTGCATGGCATTGTAATAATCACCGTTTTTCATCGCTTTGTCCGCGCCCTCTTGCAAAGACTTTACGGAGTTTGCGCGGTTCGGATCGCGGGAAATTTGTTCAGAAAATCCGCCTTGGCCCCAAATGGTATTTGCAAGCAGCAAACAAAGGGAAAGTAAAAGTATCGACTTTGATTTTGACATAAGATTCGAATCAGGTACGTTTGATGAGCATCTGGGACTTAGGAAAAAGGCAAGCAAGGATTAAAAATCGGAAAACTAGATAATTGGGCAAGACTTGAACTTGGGCAATTGTTTTACGGTATAGAACCGGTAAATAATGGCCAATTCTGGTCCGCCTCTGCCACCCGTAATCACCTTACTCGCCGGTGGCTCGGTATTCAACAAACTACTTTTGGGCAACCAGTTCACGTCATACGTCAACCCTACGGTAATTGTTTTCCATAAAAACTCAACATGGGGCACGATGGCATCACTGTAGTAATGCCGTCTATTGATACCAACTTGCAGGGCAAGTTCTTTGTATTCCTTTTGTACCAGGTGAAAACGCGCACTCACGCCGTAAACCAACTCCCGCGCACCACCTTGTTTTTGCCACATCATACTGCCGATCAAATCAAAATTATTTTGCAATTGTACCAAACCCAACACGTAAAAGGTAGACTTGCTGCGCAAACGCGTGGTGCCCGGATTGCTCAGGCTGGAAGACCAAAAATCGTGGTTAGGTCGATTGATGTGTTGCATACCCACACCCAAGTCAAGCCGGTCGCGTCGCTTGGTCGACTGCATCCGGTAATTCACGCCCGCTCCCAGGTCAAAATATTTCAGGTTGGTATTGGCAAGGAGTTGATCCTCATAAGGGTTGTTGCTCGAACTAAACGTACGATCCACCCATTGCTCATCAAAAGTGATATCCTTGGTGTCAAATTTCCGTTGCCCAAACGCAGGCATCACGCCAACGGTTAAGTAATTGGCCTTCCCAACAGGCAGGGTCAATCCGATCGGAATACCGACTAAAGTTGATTTCAAATGCAGGGTTCCCTGATCATCCTGATTGATCAATAAGCCACCCGTCAGAAAGCGACTGTATACCCCTTTGTTTAAATAAAGTTTCCCCTCGATACTACCTGAGTATGTAGTATAGGGAACGGGTACAGAACGCCATTGTTTGCGGTAGTTAAACACCGCACGCCCATCTCCACCAAAGACACCGGCCAAACCAGCGCTCAAATTGAGGGGCGAATTCTGAAACTGGGTGTAGTGTATATCCTGTGCCTTCACCTGTCCTGCCAAGCAAAGCATAGAGATATAAATAATTGCACGCAATTGTAATAAATTGTTCACAAGCGCCTTGTTTAGTATTTGGAATGTGTTGTTCACGCTGGATAGGATTTCCCAATCCGTAGATTACCAAGGAATTACATTTTTCAAGTCAGGTACAGCAAAGAACGTACCAAGGATTGAAGCCCGACGTGCTTTGACAATTTTCAGTACCCAAAATGGGCTACACTACGAAGATGGGAAATTATTATGCGTCGAAATAGCGTGTTTGAGGAGGACGCGCAAGGATTAGGCCAATCATGAGCCTGGGTAGGGAAACTGCCGTAAAATTACAGGAATTATATTGTTTTCAAAAAATAAATAAAAGATTACTTTAATCTTAACGATAAGATTAAAGTAATCCTAGCCTTTTACTTCCGTTTACCATCTATGCTGGCAAATTTGATATTTTAATTTTCCTGAGCGTCCAGCGATGCCTGACGTTTTTTTTCAAGCGTCCGGCGCCAAAAACTGATCGCCAATCCAATGAGCATCATGATCGATCCCAACCAAACAAAGTTGATGCCCGGAAAAACGATGGCCTCCAAGACGATATAATCCGAACGAGAGGCATTTTCGGCAATTTCAAGTGGCAACTTTTGCTGTGCCTCGGTGGCTTGGGCGATGCCTACCGTGATGACCCCTGTTTTAGGATCTATGTTCTCAAAACGAGTGTGAAGTCCGATAACAGGCAGTTCATCCTGCAAACTGAAAGGCTGGTTACCCCGAATCAGGTAAACAGGACGTGTTGTACCAACAAGCCCTTTGAGACCTGTAACATTCAACTGCGCAGCAACCGCAATATCTTCCGGCTGTGGGTGATAACCGGGATGATTCACCTTGCGTTCGATTTTCTCAAGCTGGACGGTAAGGTTATTAAATTGGATGGTTTGACCTGCCGCCAAAGGATACGATGTATATTTTAAAGCCTCCTCTGTTTCAAAAACATGGTCCATCGTTTCTTTGGTCAGCCGTATTTTGATGGCCGCTTGCCCAACATTGCCGTTAAGTGCAAACACGCCTTTGCCAGGCCGGAAATACATCATCGGTGCGGCGTCGTACGACTTCGGATCATTCAGTGTATGTACAGAGACTTTCAAGCCAAATGCTAAATCACCGTCTTCCGGCTGATATTCCGGATGCACGGGGGCTTTCGTAAAATCTTCTACAATCAGATAGTGTTTTTTGGTAAATAAAGTATCTCCTACTTTCGCAGTGTACGCTTCAAAACGCAGGCTATCTTCCTGTTTTTTGGCAAATTCCGGATCTAATTCGGCTTTGGGCAAGGAGGAAACGTGGGTAAAAATATCGTGATCCCAATAGTGCTGGGTCGATGGGTTGGAGGCAACTACTTTGGTAAATTGCCGGTCGTACATTACATTGGGATATAAGGTAAATTGCTCCCCATTGTAATTGCCATTTTTGTCCCTGCGTTTAAACTGCACCGTAAACGTGCGGGTCTGGCGCACTACCGTGTCCTTCAAATACATGGCCTCGTAGCCATCTTTGATCGGCATCGGCACTTCTTTGAGCAACAAAATGTTCTTGTCTTCCTGCTCACTTCCCATGCCTTCAATGAGGCCCTCCATCGCAAATGCATTGGATGAAATCCAGGCTTTATTCAACCCTGTGCTCATAATGCCCAAAATCAGCACGCCAAAACCAACATGCGAAACCGCTGATCCCGCTAGTTTTATATTGCCTTTCAAAATACTGATCAGGTAATCCACGTTGGCCACCACGGTAAACATGGCGGTAAATAACAAGGTGTACAACTGCCAGGCACTCATATCAATCCACTGCGCATTCAAAAGGGTTAAAACCACCGCAATCGCTGCTGAAATACCCAGGTGAATAGCCACTTTTTTGCGATATACCTTCCAATTGCGCTCGCTGTACCGCAAAAACTGCGCAAAGGCCGTCAAAGCGCCCATAAATACCGCAATCCACAATTGATACCGATTGTGGTGCGCCATCGGATCTTCCAAGGCCGCGCCAACAAACTTCGGATTGAAGTATTGCATGATTTTATTGTACACAGGCAAAGAGGTAGCTCCAGTAATCAAGGTTGCGGAAAAAAACAACACCAAAGATCCAATAAACATCCAAAACTCCCGCGAAACAATCGACTCCTCGGGCTTGGCTTCTGGAACGCCTTTATACCGCGATCCCCACAACCAGGCGCCCAAAATGGAAAAACTGGTGATAAACAACACCAATTGCAAGCCCAAGCCCATTTCCGTAAAGGCATGCGCCGAAGTATCCCCTAAAATCCCGCTCCGGGTGAGGTAGGTTGAATACAACACCAAGATAAAACTCAACAAATAAAAGGCATACGTACTGCGGGTCGAATAACCCGTGGCGCGTGCAACCAAATTGGTATGGATGCCCGCAACCAATACCAACCATGGCACCAAAGAAGTGTTTTCCACCGGATCCCAGGCCCAATATCCCGCAAATGACAAGGCCTCATACGCCCAAGCGCCGCCCATCAAGATGCCTGTACCCAAAATCACGCCCGAAAACAAGGCCCATTGCAAGGCCGGTTTCAACCAATCTTTGTGATCCCGCAACCACAAACCGGCCACCGCATAAGCAAAGGGTACAATCGTAGACGCAAATCCTAAAAACAAGGTGGGCGGATGGATGGTCATCCAATAGTTCTGCAACAACGGATTTAACCCATTGCCTTTAATTTTCTCTAAATAATTGGCCGTTTCAAAAATAGGCGCATTCATGGTATCGCGCAGCAAATCAAATGGACTGGCACCCAATCGGGAATCACCAAAATACAAGCCCAGCAACATCGACCCTATAAATGCCTCCGCAAGCGCAATCACGGCCAATACAGGCGCCTCCCATTTGCCGGCACGCAACATCAATACCAATCCCAAACCAATATGCCAAAAACTCCAAAGCAAAAAACTGCCCTGCTGCTCTTTCCAAAACGCAGAAAAAACATACTGCGTGGGCAAGTCATCCGAAATGTTCGACCAGGCGTACTGGTATTCGTACATTTTTCCTACCAAAATATAAAAAAGGGTACCAATGATACCCAGCGTGGTCAATCCATGCAATATAAAAGAAAAACGCCCGATGTTGCGCCACTGGTCGCCTTCCAAAGTATTGCGCCGCAGGGTAGCCATATAATAGGCGCCAGCGGCCAATAAAGTAGCTACAAATGAAAGCACCACAAATAGGTGGCCTAATTTTCCAGGCAAAAGGTGCTCGCCGATATATTCCATATTTTGATTTTTATTATTGGAGTGCAAAGGTAAAGCCTTACAACGATATGCTTTTGTCCATTTCTAAAGCATCCGGCGAAAAGGCGCAGCGTTTTTGGCCAAAAACGTACAAAACGCTCCGAATGTACACTTAAACACCCGTTTTGCCTTACTGCTTAATGAATTTAGTACTTTGTATCTTTTCTAAATTATGACAAACCAGGACATAAAACCCCGCCGGAAGGGCACCCGTTGGGATTTGTACTTGGGTTTCGCCCTGCGTTTGCCAACTTTGAACCAATTTGCCTTGTATGTCTTTTATTAAAATCGTTCCTTGTATGCCCGACTCCATCGCCACCGTGAGTACATCGCCAACCGGATTTGGGAATAAACGCAGGGAGGATTGCGCCACTTCCTGGGTTTCCGTGATTGGGTTGACCAATTCGTCAATGGCGCGTAATAAGGAATAGGTTTGATTGGTTCCGAAAGCATCCTGTCCAATTTCCCAAATCATAACGCCCGCAACTTGATCCAGTGCCAGTTGCGTTTTGGCTTTGATCGTGGGGATCCCATTATAATAGGTATCATTCACCTGATCTAGTTGCGCATTGGCGGTGTTGAGGCTGACGATATAACGATACGTTAGGGCCTCCACAGGACTTACGCCAAAATCGTAGCCGTAAAAAGGTACACCCAGGGTCAATTTTTGCGCAGGTACATTTTGATCCAACCAATATTGCACACAATCTTCAGTCCACCAATAAGGCGCGTGTTGGCCCGGATTAGCGGGATTGAACGGGCCGGTGCGGTCGTAAATCATCATATTCACCCAATCAAAAGCAGCCAGCGCGGCATTGCTGATTTGGGGATAACGATATTCACCAGGCAAGGCGGCCGTCAGGGGCAAACCCAGGGGTGCCATGGCTGCTTTGAGTTCCAAAATGAACGGACTGTACCAGGATTTTACAAATTGCCATTCTAAATCCATATCGACCCCGTCAAAGCCTTTTGATTGCACATATTGAATGATTTTTTGGATAAAAAAAGCCCGATTTGCTGGCAAGGTGAGGTAGTCCCAGGTGTCGTCCTGCTTCGGAGTAAGGTAGCCGCCTGCAAGCGAAATAAATACTTTGCATCCTTTGGCATGGGCCTTATTTACTGCGTTGGTAACGCTCACCCCGCCTACAGAAAAATTACCCAAAGAATCGGGGTTGGCGAATGCAATATTTACATGGGTTAATCGCTCGAATTCAATGTCATTCAGCCAACTAAAGCGGTAATAGGGTAAATAGCCAATTACTTTAAAATCGTTTTGTCCAGTTGCAGCAGTTAATGTGATAAAAAACAGGATTGGAAGTAATAATTGCTTCATAATATCGGGTTGAATTAGTCGTCAGAATGAAAAAACAGGCGAAAATAATAGATAAGATATGTATGTGATTCATTCAATATGTTAATGTTATATCAAAAATTGGCTAACTATAAAAAAGCTGCATATTTTTGCATTGGCATTAAGCCCTTTTTTAAATTTTTTAAATTTTTTTTACAATGTACAAAGGAACCGTAAAGTTCTTCAACGAAGCCAAAGGTTTTGGTTTTATCGTTGACAGCGCCACTGGCCAAGAGATATTCGTACATGTCTCTGGTCTCATCGACAACATTCGCGAAGGCGACGTTGTTACGTATGAAACAGCTCGTGGCAAAAAAGGCATGAATGCAGTTAACGTTCAGCGCGCGTAAGTGCGTTGTAACGCTTGAGTGATAAAATGCGTGACTCCACCGGTTTCCCGGTGGAGTCTTTTTATTTAATGCCCACAAACACAACGCGTCTCCGTACAAGAATGCGTCATACCCGCTGCACCATTCAACTGTGAGCCTGGAAGTTCAAACCAGAATTTTGACCGCTTCCGATCATAATTCCCGATTTCATTCAATTGATTCGCATCAAACAAGCGACCATTGACCGACACATACCGGATGCTTTCGGTGTTGCGGATGTTTTCCAACGGGTTTTTATCTGTTACTATAAAATCAGCTAATTTGCCCGTTTTAAGGGAGCCAATTTCTTTGTCGAGGCCCAGGTAAATGGCACCATTAATGGTTGCGCATTGCAATGCCTGCAAATTGCTCATACCACCCTGTTGCAACATCCACAGTTCCCAATGCGCACCAATGCCCTGGATTTGGCCATGCGATCCCAAATTGATTTTAATGCCATTATCCGTCATGCGTTTCAGGCTCTTGCTCACCAGAATATGGCCATTTTCGTATTCTTCTTCCGGAATCATTTCGCGGTGACGGCTGCGACCATCTAATATATGACGGGGCGTAAACGACAACAAGCGTTGTTTTTTCCAGATATCTTCTTTTTGATACCAATAATATTCGCCGTTTACCGCACCATAACAAACAATCAAAGTAGGCGTATTGTGGCTGCGTGTGCGTTTCCAAAACTGCATCACATCTTCGTATAAAGGTGCAACTGGTATGTTGTGCTCAATGCCCGTATGGCCGTCCATTACTTGCGTAAGGTTGTGGTAAAAGAAGGAACCGCCCTCTGGCACAACTTCCATTTTCAGTTCGCGGGCGGCAGCAATGACCTGCTGGCGTTGTTCGCGGCGCGGCTGATTGTAACTTTTCACCGAAAAAGCACCCCAGGCGTGTGTACGACGCAAGGTGCTGCGCGCATCATCCAGGTTATTGATGGTGGCTTTAAAATCGCCTTCCGCACCATATAATATGGTACCCGTGCTGAATAAACGCGGTCCGAGCATACGCCCTGATTTCAACATTTCCGCATTGGAGAATGCCGATTCAGAATTCACCGACGGATCGTGCATGGTGGTTACCCCGTAAGCCAGGTTGGCGTAATATTCCCATTGCTTTTGCGGGTTGAGGCCATAGCGGAAGTTGCCCGAATGGCTGTGTACATCCACGATGCCGGGCATAATTGTTTTGCCTTTGCAATCGATGATTTTGTAGCCTTTTGATTCGCTTTTGCGGTTTTTATAATCTGCTTTTTTACCGACAAAAGAAATCACGTTGTTGGTCACTTCCAGCACGCCATTTTCGATTACCTGATCGCCTTCGCACGTAATGATGCGGGCGTTGTCAAACACCAACACCCCTGCTGGCTGATCGGCTTTAAGGGTTAAACCGATTTTCAAGCCTGTTTCGGGCAAACCTGGCAAACTATCTGGCGCACCGGGTAAAAAGGCAAAACGATTGTTCAAATCAATGTTGTAATATTCCTCGCCCAGGGTATAAAACAGTTTTTTGCTATCGCCACTCCAATGCAGGTTGTAACCCGCATCTTTGGAAACCTGGGTGGCTGGTACCGATTTCATATCGGCGCTCAAATCAACCGTTTGGCCCGAATGCGGCATCGCGCAGATGTAAGCCTTGTGTAATTCGGTGAATGCCATCCAGTTACCATCCGGTGAGGGCGCCCATTGGTTGGCATATTTGCTTTTAAACAGTACTTTACGGTCCTGACCATTTAAATCAAAGGAAACGAAGGCTTTATCCAGTGCGCCAAACAAATAACCGCCGGTATTGACGTATATCCGTTTGCCATCGGCCGAAAAACGCGGGTTTTCTCCTTCGTCAAAAATTGGCTCCAGGCTTTCATAAAAACCTCCTGCGGGCGTACGCGTGAGGTCTAAACGAAAAATACCGGTTTTTACGGTACGTGCAGGTCCTGTTTCATCATCGCCCTCCTGCATCCGAAATACAATCGACTGGCCATCCGGTGCATATTGCGGCGTGCGGAAAATGCCACCCAGTACCGGTAATTGCTTCAATGCGCGGGTTTGGAGGTTAATTTTCCATAAAGCGCCACCATATTGGTCGTTCCAACTTACAAAAATAGCTTCTTTACCATCGGGTGAAAAACAAGGCTCAAATTCGAGCATGTCTGGATCCGTTGCCGAGGCGCCTACAAACCGACAAGCGCCATAGTTTGCGTTCACCAACAACTCCGGTTTGCCATCGGGCAGCGATTTGCGGTATAATTTGCCCGCTGCATTGAACAACAGGGTTTTGCCGTCGGGGGAGGTAACAGCATGCCGCACTGCCCGCACCGTGAATTCTTGCTCAAACACCTTGTTTTCAAAACGCAGGGTTTCGGCCACTTTGGAATTTACGGTGCAAGAAAATGGAATGTTGGAAAGTTTTACAGCATCGGCAGTAGCCTCAAACGAACTTGGGTTGCTCAGATTGATATCCAGTTTATTAATTTTTCCACCTGCCCAAATTACGATGCCATATTTATTATCGCGGGGTGCAGGCATCCAGGAGAAACCAGGGTAAATACCAAAAATGGTCCATGCTTCTTGTTGGTCTTTGTCCAAGTTCCGATATACCGGATATTCTAAGCCGGTGGCCAGATTTTGCACAAACAGCACCGATTTGGTATCCACGCGGCGCACAAAAGCCAGCCATTTTCCATCCGGACTGATTTGTGGCCGACAAGCGCCGCCGGAACCGCCAGTAATATTTTCTATTTTACCTTCTTTAAAATCATAGCGCCGAATCACAAAAATCTGTTTCAGCGGGTCTTTGTTGTATTGAAAAAAACCGCCACCGTACATGTCTTCGCTGAAGTATAAGTATCGTCCATCGGCGCTGACAGAAGGTTCATTCACGTCCTGCTGGTCGTTTTTGCGTTTGGTCAATTGAAGGCCATCGCCACCGGAAATATGGTACATCCACATTTCACCAGCGCCAAGCGAGCGGCTGCTGGTAAAATGTTTGCGGGCTACAAAATATTGACCATCCGGCATCCAGGTCGGATTATTGAGCAGTCGGAAACTTTCCTTGGTGACTTGTTTGGCTTTGCTGCCATCGGTGTTCATCAACCATATATTATCGCCGCCGCCGGCATCCGAGGTAAATAAAATTTGTTTGCCATCGGGCGAGAAACGCGGCTGTACCTCCCAGGCGATGCCCGCGCGTACGCAGGTAGCCTGTCCGCCGCCAATGGGTAAGGTATAAATATCGCCCAACAGGTCGAAAGCGAGGGTCTTTCCGTCGGGACTTACATCCAGATTCATCCAGGTTCCTTCCGTGGCGGTGAAGGAAACATCCGTGTAAATGCTGCCTTCCGGGTTATTTACATCCCATTTTTTGTCCTTTTGCGCCCATATTGCGAGCGGCAAAAGGCAACAAAGCGCTAAAATTGTTGATTTGATTTGCATAGGTTTCGTTATTTCGATAAAAAAAGTGCGCATAATTACGAAAAAGCCGTTTAAAATTGGGGATTTTAGGCAAAAGGTGGGGAATGATGGGTGAACAACCGTTGGAACATAGGCTCATTTTTTGAATCAAGCCAAGAAAAAAAATTTCTTTTTAATTTTTTCAGGAGTTTTACCTTGCAAATCTGCAAATTACTTGCAGATTTGCAAGGTAAAACCAAGCTATGTACTTACAACGAAAAGCAGAAAAGGAAAGAGATTATCCCCTAAATGCACAAACACAAGTAATTGGCTTTAACAATATATCAAAATACCTTCATATTGATTAATAGTACCTTAATTCCATTATTTTTGCATTTTTACCCACCCACGCAATCCGAATGGCCAAACAAAACATCCTCGACGATTTTGATTTTAATGAGCAAGACTTTTTCCCCGAAGAAGGCGACAGTGAGGTAGTCGGCAAATTTTATTCGTCGATGGAAGCCGAAGTGGCGGCAGCGCGCCTGCGCGCAGAAGGCATTCCTTGTTTTTTAGCCAATACCAATGCATCCAGCATTTTAACGTCTACCATGGTGATGATGCGCTTGCATGTGCGTCCGGAAGACATGGACCGAGCCAAAGCCTTGCTTTTATCCGAATTGCCCCAAGGAGATGAGCATTCCGAAATGGGCAGTATTTGGAAAAGCATGGGCATCTTATTAGGGGTACTGGGCATTTTGGGCTTGGCCGTGTTTGTTTTTCGCAGCATTTTAGGCATTTAAACAACCCTTTTAGAAACAGGCTGTTTTGAAGCAGGGCAGATAACGCTCGTGCCTAAGGCATTTCCATTCAAATATTTCAACTCATTGAAAGTCAACAATATACCATTTTTACATGTCCGTAAAACCCGATAAAAAGAAATTTTCCGATCAATTCAGTGCCCTGCGCAATGTCCCCCGATTTTTCCGCATGATCTGGGGTGTTTCACCCAAATTAGCCCTTTGGAACATTGCCTTCCGATTGGTGCAGGCTTCCATGCCGCTTGCGATTCTGTATGTGGGCAAAGAAATGGTGGATGAAGTGATCCACAGCATCAATCAGCCAGGCTACCAAGCCGTTTTCCTCGGCCTTTCCCGCGCCTTATGGATTTGGGTCAGGCTGGAATTTGGACTTTCCATTTTATCCAGTGTGCTGAACCGCGCGATCACCTTAACCGACAGTTTGCTGGGCGACATGGTAAGCAATGATTCCTCCGTGCGGATTATTCGCCATGCAGCCACCCTCGATTTGTTTCAATTTGAAGACGCCACTTTTTACGATAAATTAGAGCGTGCACGTACGCAAACGGCAGGGCGCTCTGCCTTGATGAGCATGGTATTGTCCCAGGCCCAGGATTTGATCACCGTGTTGTTTTTGGCGGGCGGTTTGGTCGCGTTTAATCCCTGGTTGCTGCTGATTCTGGTGTTGGCCGTCATTCCTTCTTTTATTGGAGAAACCCGTTTTAACCAGGAATCCTATTCCCTCACCCGTTCCTGGACGCCCGAACGCCGAGAACTCGATTACCTGCGTTACATCGGTGCCAGCAATGAAACTGCCAAAGAAATCAAGATTTTTGGGCTGGAAGGGTTCATTGCCGATCGTTTTAAACGCATTTCCGATAAATACTTTTTGGCAAATCAAAAATTGGCCATCAAACGGGCAACCTGGGGCAGTTTTTTCAGTACCGTAGGCTCAGCCTCGTATTATGCCGCCTATATTTTTGTGATCTGGCAAACGGTAAAGGCACAAATCACCATTGGCGCACTCACCTTTTTGGCGGGTTCTTTCCGGCAGTTGCAAGGATTGTTGCAAGGCATTGTGGCGCGTTTTTCCCGGATTGCAGAAACAGCGTTGTACCTCCAGGATTTGTTCGACTTTTTAGAATTAAAGCCCTTTTCTGCCACCAATCCGGGTAAAAAGAAACTTCCACGCCCCATCCAGGAAGGTTTTCGCTTTGAAAATGTAGGCTTTAAATACCCCGAAAGTGAAAAATGGGCCATCCGGCATTTAACATTTACCTTACAACCCGGCGAAAAACTGGCCCTCGTAGGTGAAAACGGTGCAGGCAAAACCACCCTGGTAAAACTGCTCGCCCACTTGTACGAACCCACTGAAGGCCGCATTTTATTGGATGGCATTGATTTAGCCACCTACGACCCTGATGATTTACGCCAGCAAATTGGCATTATTTTCCAGGATTATGTGCGGTTTATGTTTACCGCTTCCGAAAACATCGCGGTGGGTAATATTTCAGAAAAAAACAATCAGCCGCGCATTGAAGACGCCGCGCATAAAAGCCTGGCCGACAGTGTGGTTGCTAATTTGCCGAAACAATACGATCAAATGTTGGGCAAACGCTTCCTCGGCGGCGTAGAATTATCGGGCGGACAATGGCAAAAAGTGGCCCTCGCGCGGGCGTACATGCGCGATGCCCAACTGATCATTCTGGATGAACCGACCGCTTCGCTGGATGCCCGGGCCGAACATGAAGTGTTCCTGCGTTTTGCAGCCCTGCTCAAAGGCAAAGCCGCGGTGTTGATTTCCCATCGTTTTTCAACCGTACGTATGGCCGATCGCATTTTATTTTTGGAAAATGGCGAATTATTGGAACTCGGCAGCCACGAAGAACTGCTGGAAAAGGGCGGTAAATATGCCGAGTTGTTCCGTTTGCAGGCAAAAGGATATGTGTAAGTGTCTCGAAAAAGTAATAATCTGTTAAAAGTCTTGATAATAAGGTGTTTAAATCGCGCATATTTTTGGCAACATCAAAAAACTGACGTACTTTTGTCCCCGCTAAACTCGGATGGATAGGCAATAACTGCCGTTTGACCCTTAGAAATTCGAATTTGGTGTAATTTTTTACCTATTCACCTACAACAGCCAAAGGGTTGTTGCAATTCAAAAAAAATGGCAGTTTATTACAACAAAGAAAAAATCGAATCCATCGTAGCACAATATGGTGGCGATTCGAAAAACACCGGAAACGTAGAGGCACAGATCGCATTGTTGACGTACCGCATCGAATGCCTTTCCGCCCACTTGCGCATCAACAAAAAAGACCATGCCACCCGTCGCGCTTTGCTTTCGATGGTAGGTCAACGAAAAAGTTTGCTGTCGTACTACATGAAGAAAGATATCTTCGCGTACCGCGCACTGATCGAAAAACTTGGACTTCGTAAGTAAGCACGTTCAAATCCGGTGGTTGGGAAAAATGCCTAGCCGCCGGATTTTTTTTTATAAATTGAATTTTCACAAGCTCCGGCTGTTCTACCTCCGATCTGGATCGAACAAAACGGCTTTCAAGGAGAGGACATTATATTCAAAAATGGGGAACTGCTATTCCCCCACACAAAGACGCAGTTGGAAAAGCCCGGCTTTTCTTCGAAACGCATCGCTGCATCTTTGTGTGTAGTATCGGTTTTTGAATGTCACTCCCGCTGAAACTATGGTATTCACGGCTTTTTAGGCCAATTTTATGAATACAACCGTTTTTTTGACTTACATCGAGTGGAATAGACGTGGCATTAACCTGTTTATTACTATGGGAAAGCAAATCCCGTTGAGTACCTCCCTCCAATTGCCGGATGGACGGGAAATCACCCTTGAAACTGGCAAACTTGCCACCCAGGCCGATGGTTCCTGCGTGTTGCGCATGGGCAACACCATGCTGCTCGCCACCATCGTGAGCGCTAAAAAAGCCAAGCCTGACCAACCTTTCTTCCCACTTTCTGTCGACTATCAGGAAAAATTCGCCGCTGTAGGTCGTATTCCTGGTAACTTCTTCCGTCGTGAAGGCCGTATTTCAGATTATGAAGTATTGGTAAGCCGTTTGGTCGACCGTGCGTTGCGTCCTTTGTTCCCAGACGGGTACATGAACGAAACACAGTTGATCATCACCCTGATTTCTGCCGATAAAGACGTAATGCCCGATGCATTGGCCGGTTTGGTAGCCTCTACCGCTGTTGCTGTATCGAATATTCCGGTAGAAGCCTTGTTCGCGGAATGCCGCGTAGCACGGATTGATGGCCAATTGGTGATAAATCCGGGCCGTGAAGCCCTGAAACGCGCCGATCTGGACTTTATCGTTGCCGCTACCAAAAACGACATCACCATGGTAGAAGGTGAGGCCGACGAATGCCAGGAACACGAACTGATCGAAGTGCTGAAAACAGCGCACGAATTCATCAAAGTGATGATCGCTGCACAAGAACGCCTGGCTGAAATGGTGGGCGAATCTGCCCTCGTTAAACGTCCGGTGGTTGCACTTCCAGAGCATGATGTGCTGAAAAAACACATTGAAGACCTTATTAGCGCCGATGTTTATGCGCTTGCACGCAGTTCCAGCGACAAATCGACCCGCAAATCGGTGATCGATGGCATCAAGGAAAAAACCTTGAAGCAGGTAAAAGAAGAATTCGGCGACGAATTCTGGGCAGAATGGGCCTCTACCGCCGATCGCTACTTCGAAAAAATCAAAAAACACATCATCCGCGACGTGGTATTGTCGGACGGCAAACGCCTCGACGGCCGCGCCAGCGATGAAGTACGTCCGATCTGGACAGAAGTAGATTACCTGCCTTCTGCGCATGGTTCGTCGATCTTCAACCGCGGCGAAACCCAATCCCTCACTTCTTTGACGCTGGGTACCAAGCAGGATCAGATGTTGATCGACAACGCGTTGGACTACCATGATGAAAAATTCATCCTGGCGTACAACTTCCCGCCGTTCTCGGTAGGTGAAGTAAAACCGTTGCGCGGCCCGGGTCGTCGCGAGATTGGCCACGCCAACCTGGCTGCACGTTCGATCAAAAAAGTAATGCCCGACGATTTTGCGTACACCGTGCGTTTGGTATCCGATATTTTAGAATCCAATGGTTCGTCTTCTATGGCGACCGTTTGTGCGGGTTCTTTGGCTTTGTTTGATGGTGGTGTGCCAATTAAAGCACCGGTAGCAGGTATTGCGATGGGCGCGATTGCGGATGAAAAAGGCCGTATTGCGATTTTGTCGGACATTTTGGGCGACGAAGATGCCTTGGGTGACATGGACTTCAAAGTGACCGGTACTGCGAAAGGCATCACTGGCACACAGATGGACATCAAGATCGACGGTATGCCGTACGAATTGCTGGAAAAAGCCTTGTTGCAAGCACGCGCAGGTCGTATCCACATCCTGAACGAAATGGCGAAATCACTGGAAGCGCCACGTCCAGACCTCAAACCGCATGCACCGCGTGTGATTGAGTTCCGCATTCCGAAAACGCTGATTGGTGCGGTAATCGGACCGGGCGGTAAAATTATCCAGGAAATTCAGGCAGTATCAGGTACCACCATCAGCATCGACGAAGATGAAATTGGCGGTATCGTGGCCATTTTTGGTCCGGGCAAAGATGCCTTGGATATGGCATACAAACGGGTACAAGACATCGTGTTCATCCCTGCGGTGGGCGATATTTTTGACGGTGAAGTAGAAGAACTGGCAGAATACGGCGCGTTTATCAAATTTAAGGGCAAAACCGGTTTGATGCACGTATCTGAAATTCAGCATACCCGTGTGGAAAAAGTAGAAGACGTATTGAAAGTGGGCGACAAGATCACCTTTAAATTGTTGGACATTGATCCGAAAACAGGCAAAATGAAACTTTCGCAGCGTGCAATCCTGGCAAAACCAGACGGCACCATGCCCACCGACGAAGAGAATGCAGCCCGCGCACAACGCGGTGGCGGCACGGGTGGCGCAGGTGGCGGCGACCGCAGAAGCGGTGGTGGACGCGACGATCGCCGGGGCGGTGGCCGTGACGACCGCAAAGGCGGCGGCGGCGGACGTCGGTAGGTTTTAAACGATATTTTAGGGAATAAAAAAGGCTTGAAACACGCTTGAGGCGGGTTTTGAGCCTTTTTTGTGGTGCGTAAGCAGCGCTTCAATAAATAATTTGACTTATTTTAAAAAAACAGTACCTAAAACACCTATAAGCCCTTTTAAGGTAATATATTTGAATAAAATTTCCAAATTCTAATCTTAAAACGGCATGATACTGGAATTTAGTGTTGAAAACTTCCGGTCTTTCCGCGAGCGGCAGACCTTTTCGATGATCCCGGATGAAGGGCGGCACGATGGAACGGAACATTTTATTGAAATTGGGGACAAGTACAAGTTGTTGCCTGCGGCAGTGATATATGGGGCCAATGCTTCTGGTAAAAGTAATTTTATTAAGGCTTTGCAGTCGCTTCGATCACTTGTATTGTTTGAAAATGTTAAATGGAATTCAATACCAGGCTTTGTATTCAAATATGATCCATTTTCTTTTAATTCGCAAACAGCCCAGGCACCTACCACCTATACTTTGGATTTCCTGATAGATCAGATCCGATATACCTATTCCGTGACCATTTTGGCCACCCGTATTACCAAAGAAAACCTTTTCTTTTACCCACAGGGCCGTGAAGCAAAACTATTTGTAAGAAAAGATCAAGCATTTGAATTTGGAGATTACTTAAAAGGACAAAGGCATGTTGTCGCAGAATTAACCAGACATGACCAATTGTTTCTATCGAAAGGAGCCGATAACAATATTAGTCAATTAATTCCAGTCATACAATACTTTGAAGAATCCTTATCGATGAAAACATTGGATGAAGGGAGAAGAGAAGCGATAAATTATAATATGATTGCAAAACGGTTGCTCAAGGGCTCTAATAATGATCGTTTTAAAATTCTATTCAAATCTTTATTTAAAAGTTTTGATACAGGCATTTTGGATTTTAAGATTAAAGAATCTATTTATCCTAATTTTGAGCGAGAAGGTCAGGATTATGATATATTGACAGAACACACTACTTATAATACATCTGGAATAGAGGAGGGCACTGTTTACATTAAGTTCGAATCAGAATCAATAGGTACGCAACAACTTTTCGTACTCGGTGGTATGTTGCTTCAAACTTTAATGCAAGGTGGCGTGATCGTGATCGACGAATTTGAACGCAGCCTACATCCATTAATAAGCAGTTACCTGATCAGTTTGTTTCATGATCCAAAAATAAATACCAAAGGAGCACAGCTAATTATCGCAACGCATGATACCAATTTGCTCAGCAGTAATGCATTTCGCCGCGATCAAATATGGATCGTTGAAAAAGACCAAACAGGCGCGTCTGAAATATTCAGTCTTGCCGATGTAAATGGAATCCTGAAGGATGCTCCGTATGAAAAATGGTATCTTTCCGGGCGAATGGGAGGAGTTCCAGCCATCCAAAGTCTTGATTTTCAATTGAACTTTGAAGCCCATGAAGCGCAGTAGACATCCAATGAAGGCTGTCCGTCGGCGCGTTTTGATACTTTGCGAAGGGCAAACTGAAAAAAACTATTTCCAGGCTATTAAAGAAGACCCGGAATTCAAGCAACAACTCTTGGCCGTTCACCCGCAGATTATGGTAGCAAAGAATCCTTCGCCAGATTTGCTTGTAAAACAAGCAATTGATATCGCGCGAAAGGCAAAGGCAGAGGGCAATTCTTATGATAAAATATGGGTTGTCTTCGATCACGATAACCACCCGCATCGTACAAATGCTTACAAATCGGCAGAAAAAGAAGGATTTGGCATTGCTTTTTCGTCTATCGCGTTTGAAACATGGTACTTGCTGCATTTTAAACAAGTTGGGAAACCCTTTCAGAGTGCCGATCATTTAACGAAAGAGTATGCCCTACATTATCCAACCTATCAGAAGGCCAAGCAAAATGATTTTTCCATTCTCAAAAGTCGTCTAGAGGAAGCCATAAACAACGCTAAATGGCTTAGATCACAATTAACAGAGCCGGTTAAACATGTTACCGATTGTAACCCTTGGACGGACGTGGATATTTTAGTAGAAGAATTAATTGGGGAGATGAATATCTTCACAGCATGAAATTACTACCAATCTTCGCCATTTGCCTGTTTTGTGCCATCAGTTGCGCAAAAACACCCCAGGACACCCCTACCCCACCAACTTCCAACCCCAATACACCCGATCCAGATCCAGTAGTATACGCGGTGCCTTTCGCGGGCGTACCCAACACAACAGACATCGCCATGTACGAAGTCAATATGCGGGCGTTTAGTGTCGCGGGCACATTTAAAGGCGTTGAAGCGCGGTTGGACTCTATTAAAGCACTGGGCATCAATACGTTATGGCTCATGCCCATTCATCCAATTGGCGTAGTAAAAAATGCCGGACAATTAGGCTCGCCTTATTCGGTGAAAAATTACAAGGAAGTAAACCCTGAATATGGCACGCTGGAAGATTTACAAAATCTGGTAACAGCAGCCCACAACCGCAACATGGCGGTTATCATCGACTGGGTAGCCAACCACACTTCTTGGGACAATCCCTGGATCACGGCGCACACCGATTGGTACACGAAAGACGCCAATGGAAACATCATCATTCCTGCCGGTACCAACTGGGCCGATGTGGCCGATTTGGACTTTAGCAATGCCCTCATGCGGAAATTTATGATCAATGCCATGAAATACTGGGTTTTAAAGGCCAATATCGACGGTTTTCGCTGCGATTATGCCGATGGTGTGCCCGCAGACTTTTGGAAACAGGCCATCGACACGCTCAAAACCATCCCCAATCGGAAGTATATTTTATTGGCGGAAGGCAGCATGAACACGCAGTTTACGGCCGGGTTTGAGATGAACTACAGCTGGAGTTTTTACGACCAACTCAGAAATATTTACAGAAACAACCTGGCTACCTCCGGCTTATTTACCGTAAATACCAACGATTATGCGGCTGTTCCCAGCGGTGTAGCCAAATTGCGGTATTCCACCAACCACGATCAATCGGCTTGGGACGATTCGCCCGTGGTGTTGTACAACGGCCAGGCAGGAGCGATCAATGCGTTTGTATTGTCGGCAACCATCGGTGGCGTTCCGTTGATTTACAACGGTCAGGAGGTAGGAAGGCCCGATAAAACGCCGTTTTTTAGTAAAAGTCCCATCAATTGGAACCTGAATCCCGGAACTTTAGCCGCCTACAAACAAATCATGGCCTTCCGACAATCGAGCAATGCCTTGAAACTAGGCTCCATTCAGGTACTCACCGATGCGGGCAATGTGGTCGCATTCAAACGGATATACCAATCGGAAGAAGTGCTGGTGCTGGTAAATACCAAAAACAGTACAACCAACTACACGTTATCCGGTGGTATTGCCAACACAAACTGGAAAAATGCGCTGGATAATTCGAGTGTTGCATTGGGAACGGCGCTCAGTTTGCAGCCTTATCAGTATTTTATTTTGAAAAAATAAGGCCAAAACATCTGGAAAATCGTAAAAATTCATTAAAAACCATGATGAAAGCAGCCACACGCCGACAATATTGCGCCCCGCAAGACCTGAAAGTCGAATTCGTGCCCATGCCGGTTTTAAAAGCGCAAGATGTACGCATTCGGGTGCATGCAACGACTGTTAACAGAACCGATTTAGCGGTTTTAAGCGGAAAACCCTATATTATGCGGCTTTTCACCGGGCTTTTCAAACCGAAAATGCCTACACCCGGCACCGATTTTGCCGGAATCATTGATGCCGTGGGCGATAAAGTACAGGCATTTAAAATTGGCGACAAGGTGTGGGGATTTAACGATGAAGGCTTGGCCTCTCAGGCAACTTTTATGTGTTTTTCGGAAAATGGCAACATCGGCCTTATGCCGGAAAACATATCCTTTGAACAGGCTGCTGCAAGCTTGGAGGGCGTTCATTATGCCCGCAATTTTATCAACAAAGTTACACTCCAACCCGGTCAGCAAGTATTGGTAAATGGCGCTACCGGGGCCATTGGCTCGGCACTGGTACAGTTTTTAAAATATCATCAACTAATTGTAACTGCTGTTTGTGGTACCGAAAACGTGGCGCGCATCCAGGCCTTGGGCGCTGATCGGGTGATTGATTATAAAACATCCGACTTTACCCAGGAAACTGCCCAATACGATTATGTTTTTGATGCCGTGGGGAAAAGTACCTTTTCAAAATGCAAACCTTTGTTGAAAGAGAAAGGCATTTACATCTCCTCCGAATTAGGTCCGAACGCACAAAATCCATTTTTAGCCTTGATTACGCCCCTGTTTGGAGGCAAAAAGGTAATTTTTCCACTCCCTACCGACATCAAGGCGAGCATGGTTTTTATCAAGGATTTGATAGAAAAAGGGCAGTTTACACCACTTATTGACCGCACTTACACCCTGGAAGATATTGCCGCGGCCTATCAATATGTTGCCTTGGGTCAAAAGATTGGCAATGTGGTGGTTAAAATAGATGAAGCATTCTAAATTGAAAACAAAGGTTTAAACATGAAATTCATTACTCTTTTACTCTTTTGGTGTTCGTTATCCACTTTAACCGCACAAACTGGCGCCCCTAATTCCTACAGCGACATCCTGAAAAACAGCCAGACCAAGATCGAAATGCTGTTCCCGGATGGAAAATCGAAAGCCCTCATTTTGAGTTATGACGATGGGCCATATCAAGACCGAAAATTAGTGGATTTGATGAATAAGTACGATCTTAAAGGTACTTTTCACCTCAATTCCAACAAACTCGATTTACCTAACTACCTCACAAAGGCCGAAATTAAAGATCTTTTTAAAGGCCATGAAGTATCGGTTCATTCTGCGAATCACCCCAATCTAACTGCTTTATCCAAAATTGACATCATGTACGAGGTGATTGAAGACCGTCGGGAATTGGAACGCCTGAGTGGTACGACCGTGCGCGGCATGGCTTACCCTTTTGGCAATTACAATGCTTCCGTGCTCGATGCGATTCAAGGTGTTGGCATCGCGTATGCGCGTACCGTGTACGATACCTACAATTTTACCATTCCACACAATTTTTTGGCCTGGCACCCCAGCATTCATCAATTCGGAAAAGCCTATTTCTCCCCCAATCAACCCGAAGTAGACAAAAAGGAAATTGCTGCATTTACCCAATTAGTGGGCAACTTCTTGAAATCTGATACCCTGGCGCTACTCGACGTGTGGGGCCACAGCTGGGAAATGGGCGATTCGAAGGAAAAATGGGATGCCATGGAGCAGTTTTTTAAAACTGTGGCACATAACCCGTCCATTTGTTACATCAAACAAATTGACCTGGTTGACTATATACATGCCTATGAAAATCTGCAATTTGGCGTAGATAAAAAATTGGTTACCAACTTAAGCAGTTTAGATATTTACATCAAAAAAGCAGGAAAAACCTTTAAGGTCAGCGCAGGTACAACTACTTTATTACTTGAGTAAAGTTATTTTAGGTTGAACTTTTACGCCCCAGCGAATGGTTGTAATCATTTCATCCAACGCTGTAACTACTCCAACAATCTTCCTAAAGCTCGAAAAATGCAAGACAAAACCCAAGCAGCAGTCGCCATTTTCAATAGACTGGCAGATGTCTATCAAAACAAATACATGGATCAAAGTCTGTTTCACGACACCTTTGATTTCTTTTGTAATAACATTGATGTACAAAACCCCCACGTGCTGGAAATTGCCTGCGGACCTGGCAATATCACCCAGTATTTACTAAAAATACGCCCTGATTTGCAAATATACGGCATAGACTTAGCGCCGAATATGGTGGAATTGGCCAAAATAAACAACCCTGGCGCCCATTTTGAGGTCATGGATGCCAAAACCATCGGACAATTGCCACAAAAATACCACGCCATCATGTGCGGGTTTTGTTTGCCTTATTTAAATAAAACGGAGGCGCTGCAACTCATCCGGGACGCTGCCCACCTATTGCTGCCCGGCGGCGTATGCTACCTCAGCACCATGGAAAATGATTATGATAAATCGGCGATCCAACGCGCCAGTACGGGCGATGAGATGTTTATCCATTTTCATGAGGCTGCTTATTTAATACCCGCATTGGAAGAAAACGGATTTAACATCCTGGATATTCAACGCAAGGTATATCCAGATGGAAATGGGGAGGAAACCATTGATTTAGTGGTGATTGCGCAGCGCAGATAAGTAACATCAAGATTGATTTCCAATTAAAGCCAACGCATTGTGGTTTTGAAAATGGTTGAATTATAATCCTTTTAAAATCAATGTTTTTTATCCATCCATCCTTCCAATCCATTTTAATCTTGGTAAAAATGGCTGTTTTTTATCAAAAGTCATTTTTTAAAAAACCAAAAAGAGCTGTTTAAATTACTTTTGGGTATTGCTTCATTTTACTCAAAACCGATACCTCAACCCATGAAAAAATCACCCATTTTACTACTGGTACTCTTGCTTCCTTTGTGTTTGCAAGCGCAAGGAAAACGCATTTATGTAAACCCAACTGCAACAGGAGGCAACAACGGAACTAACTGGCAAAATGCTTTGGTCAGCCTGAAATTAGCCCTCATTTATGCACAGCCCGGCGATACGGTTTGGGCCGCAACAGGGGTGTACAAACCCACCACCGATAATAATCGAACCAGACGTTTTGAACTAAAAAACAGGGTGTGCCTGTACGGAGGATTCGCAGGTACGGAAACCAATATAAACCAACGCGACTTGGCGCAAAATCAATCGATTCTCAGCGGCGACATTGGGGTTCCGCTGGATAGTACAGACAATGCTTTCACGATTTTATACATGAATAATCCCGATACTGGAACCGTTGTGGATGGCATACGCTTTGAATTTGGGATTGCCAACGACCAATCGGACTCACTCGGTGCTTATGCGCTCATCCCAGGCAAATGCGGTGGTGCGGTTTTTATAGAAGCCAATGGCGGAATCGGATATCCAGATTTCATAAATTGTACATTTTACCGAAACTATGCTTTGTATAATGGCGGAGCAATATATGTATATGGCGACGAAACCGGCTCGGTAGCGCCAAGATTTATCAATTGTCAGTTTATAGAAAATACGGCGGGCTATTCGGGCGGGGCTGTAAATCGCTATGGCGGAAGTAAACTAGAGCGATACCCAGACTTGAGCAATTGCCGATTTACCCGAAACAAAGCCTCTGCTATTTTTGGCGCTTTCTCGTGGACAGATGGCCCTGGAACGGACTCGCTGCAAATGGAGGATTGTATATTTGAGCAAAATTCAGGCAACATATTTATCTCTTTGGGCAATCCTGCCGGGCTAAGATGTAGTTTTGATCGCTTGCAAATTTTGGATGGGAAAGGAGGAATTGAAGTCTATGGTTTCTCCACAAAATGGATAGATTATATCAGGGTGCGCAATTGTTTGTTTTCTGGAAATTTAGGAACCGCTTTTTCTGCATCCAGTAATACTACGTTACCTGTCGGAAAAACCAATCAATTGTTGATAGACCAATGCCATTTTGAATACAGTGGAGGATTAAGCAGTAGCGAAGCCCTCGTTTTCGGGTTTGGATTCAGCTCAGTTAAAATAACCAATTGTGATTTTTTACAAAATCAGAGTTCTTCCCTTTTGATGTTCCAGGCTACAGGCAAACTACTAAACATTGAAAATTGTCGGATCGCTTATAACAATACTGCTCGAATTAGAGCCTTAAGCAGTCCAAATGTGGTTGTAAAACTGCGCAATTTGTTATTCGAACGCAATTTATTAACCGATAATGGAACCTATTTCGATGGCGAATCCGGCGCATTTTCAATCCCCTTTGATATCCAGAACTGTACGTTTGTGCGAAATCGCGTCATTTCTAGTAATCAATTGCAAACCAAGCGCAATCTTTTAACATTTAAAAATTGCGCATTTTGGAATAATGTAAATTACGACAGTCATATTTTCAAACAACATACCAATGGCGTCGACTTTCAAAACTGTTTTTTTGACACACTTAATGTAGCAACTTTGCCCACCAACCATCATTTATTAGGGCAAAATATCATCGGGGGCGATCCTTTGTTCATCAATCCTGTACAAAATGGCGGAAACTACCGGCTCCAGGGTTGTTCTCCGCTCATCAACAGCGGATCTACCCTAGGCTGGGAGCCTGTACCGTTTGATTTGGATGGAAATGACCGTATTCAGGGGCAATTGATCGATATTGGGGCCTATGAAACCCCGGCCTTTAAGTTTTCTTCCGGACGTCTGATTGTCCAGCCTTGTGTCGATTCTGCCCAGGGCAATGTGCAGTTTTTCCCGGAAAATGGCTGCCCACCGTACCAATTCGCCTGGCAAAAAGGCTCGGAAAGTGGCACCGAAACCAACAATCTGGACCCAGGCCTATATCAATTCACCATCACCGATGCCCGCGGAAACACGCTGTACGATACCCTTACGGTGCCCTATCTCATTAAAGCAACTGCAAACGCCCTGCCTGTTATCTGTACGAATGGCCAGGCAGGTTCCGTGCAAGCACAGGCAATTTTTGGGAATCAACCCTACACTTACCTCTGGAACAACGGCCAACTTGGGAGCGCCATTTCCCCAATTGGCCCCGGCGTGTACTCGGTGACCATCACCGATGCTAATGGCTGCTCTGATAGCGCCAGCGCGGTTGTTACCCTGGGTGGAACACTCCAACTGGTGCCCAATATTCAAAACCCCGAATGTACCGGATATGACAACGGCGCCCTTTCCATTCGCACCGAACCGCCCAACCCCTTGGTCACCTACCAATGGAATAATGGATCTACCAATGCCGCATTATTGGGACTTTCAGCCGGGGTTTATGCCGTAACAGCCACGGGCGCATACGGTTGTACTGCGATTCTCGAAAACCTGCAACTGATTGATCCTGATCCAATTACTTTTCAGTTGGGCATGCAAGCAGCTTCCGGCCCATTGAATGGTGACGGCACACTTTGGGTAGAAAACATTACCGGTGGCACCGCACCTTACTATTTTGAATGGAATAATGGCATTAAAAAAGACTCTCTGCAAGGTTTTTTGCCCGGCGATTACAGTGTCACTGTCACGGATAAAAATGGCTGCACTGCCGTTGCCGATACTATTTTGGAATTTTATGTTGGCACAAAAGGACCCGCAGCCCAGGAAATCAACCTGGATCTTTACCCAAATCCGGCTGTTTCTAGTGCCGTATTAACCATTACAACGGAATATCCAGACGCGATATCGGCATTTTTAACGGATATGAATGGACAAAATAGCATCCAATTATTGCCGAATACGACAACCGCAACCAAAATTTCATTTGAGATTCCGGTACTAAATTTGCCCGCCGGGGTTTATATGATAAATATTCAAAGTGGGTATTTGAACCGACATTTGCCCTTGTGCGTCCTGCGAAAATAAGCGGAAAGCCTATAAATCCATCCGTATCCGCCGATCCGGGGGCAAATAATTGTTCATCCGGTTCGGCAACACCTTGATCCAGCCCAAGCGATGCCCTTGGTAACACACCAGGGTCCAGCCGTTGGGCGTTCCCGCTGGCAAATCAAATACTTCTTTTTTAAGGAAAAGCAAGGCTTGGTCCCGACTAACCTCCAACACCAGACCGGGTTGTAGCAGTGGACTTAATGCCAATGGATGCGCAGGAATCAAATCTTTCCCCTTTATTTCCCCTACAAACACCCCAAACCACTTGCTTTTGATCGCTTTATCAATACACAAAAACGCATTTTCGAGGGCTGCAGGTAGCGCGAGTATTTCACCGGAAGGAATTTGAAACAGCTTAACAGGCCATTCCGGGTTCAACCAAGGCTGTATGGCGGGTATGCCCGCCTTGGGCAAAGGCTTTAAACTGATAAACCCACTCGGAATATTGCGCTTGGAAATCGGCCCTACCTTTTTCCGAAAAGCCGCCAAATAAAACCCTTCGCCCTTCACATGATGTGGATAACAATGGTAACCGCCCTGATTTTCTACCATGCCCCAGGCCGGATCTATTCGAATGGATAATAATTCCAGGCCATGTTCAACCTGCAACCACTTAGTATTGTCCTCGTTCTCCAAATGATTGTAAGTACAAGTACTGTAAATCAGCAGACCGCCCGGAGCCAGGGTTTCCACGGCCGCCGTAAGGATGCGCTGTTGCCGTCCGGCACACATATATACATTATCGGTCGACCATTCCTTGGTAGTATCCGGGTCTTTCCGAAACAAACCTTCCCCGCTGCAAGGCGCGTCTGTAACGACAATATCAAAGAATTCGGGCAAGTTTTCGGCAAAAACTTCCGATTCCGCACAAGTAAAAGCAATATTCGGCACACCCCATTTTTCCAGGTTCTCGCGCAACACGCCCACGCGCGTACGAATCACTTCGTTGGCCACCAACAAACTATCGGGATTGAGCAAATCGGCAATCAAGGTGCTTTTTCCGCCCGGTGCCGCACACATATCCAACACTTTCAAGGATTTGGAAAAATCGGCGTGTTGTACCAAGGCCTGGTATAAAAACATGGAAGAAGCTTCCTGCACGTAATACGCCCCGGCATGCAAGCGCGGGTCGAGGGTAAATTGCGGCCGTTCCGACAAATAATACCCCTGCGGATGCCAGGGAATCGGTGTTAAAGTCAAGGGTGCAAAGCCCGCCTGCATCAAACCGGCATCTAAACCTTTTTGAAACCGGATACTTACCGGGGGAGGCGTTTTTAAGGCAGCGGCAAAATCCGCGTATTCCGCCCCAAGCAACGCTTTCATTTGATGTACAAAAGGAGCAGGTAACATTTTGTAGTAGATGTCTTGCAACAGACTTTAGCAGGGCAAAAATCAGAACTTCCTGCAAGAACAGTAAAAATGTGTCTAGTTTTACCGCAGTGGCTGAAAATTAACAGTCGAAACCCATTTTTGTAACATTTGAAGCATTCTATGCAAGTAAATATTGCGATTCATGCCATCGTTCGGCAGGTGAATGGCCTGCTGGCGCAATTTGAACCATCAGACTATCAAAAACCACTTCCCGCCTACGATGGCAGTTCGATTGGTCAACATGTTCGGCATATGCTGGAGTTTTTTCAATGCCTGGAAGCAGGTGTCAGTGCCGGTTTGGTCGATTATGCCGCCCGCCAACGCAATCTTTTATATGAAACGAACCCGCAGTTAACCGCCGATGCGTTTGAAATATTTCAACAAAAAGTAGCCGATCTAGACCTCCATCTGCCCATACAGGTACGCGCCGAATTCGGCCACGGCGAACGCCCCGCTTACCAAAGCACGGTTGGCCGCGAACTGCTTTTTGCTTACGACCACGCAATTCACCACTTGGCGATCATCAAAATTGGACTGCGCTGTTATTTCCCGGAGATTCAGTTTCAGGATGATTTGGGGGTATCACCTTCTACTTTAATTGCGCGTAAAAACTCATAAAGCCTGGCAAATCGTCCAGATCATCGCCCGATCGGTAGGCAAGTCCATTTTTTCAAACCAAACTTGAAATGCCTGCCGATAGTCGTCTTTTTCAATCCAGCCGGTGGTCATGCCGTGTACACCATCCCAGGCAAAAGGCTCCAAACGCATGTGATCCCGAAAATCTAAAGCTTTGATTCCATACGCTTTATACAAACTTTCTTTGGCGGTCCAAAAAATATGGTGCAAATCGGCATGGAAAATGGCGTCTTGTTTGGCCACAAAATCCTGCTCTTCCGCCCGCATAAATTTGGGTGCCAGCCTGCCCATTTTTTCTACCATCACCTGAATATCACAACCCATCGGGCGCAGATCTTCCTGCTGCGTTGTGCCTGTACCGACCAAAAAGGCGCCCACAATGCCATGCGAATGACTCAGGGAACAATTCAAATGCCGGTGATCGGGAAAAAAAGGTTTGGAAAAGGCATCTTTGGCCAAGGGCAAACGAATACTTTCGCCCGTAAATTTGTGCAACAACCAGCGTGCAGCCAGCCACTCAAGCCGCCGAATACCCTTTAAAGGGGCAAATTCCTGCGCTTCTTGCTCAGAAAAAGGCAAATCTTCACGAAAAAAGGCCTCTTCTTCGGTGATTTGCCAAATACCAAAGGTGGCATTGGGGTAAGGATGTCGGGAAAGCAAGATGGGCATTCTTCAGCGCGCAGTATATAAACGCCGCAAGGTAGGGAATGCAAGTACCCAATCCCCTATTTTTGTTTTCAAAATTTGTTGGTCAAAACCCATGCGTTTACCCGAAACCTTCTTTTTACGCACCGATGTGGTGCAAATTGCCCAGGATTTGTTGGGCCAAACCCTCGTTACAAACCTCGACGGTATCCGCACCAGCGCGCGTATCACGGAAGTGGAAGCCTACCAAGCCCCGGAAGACAAGGCCTCCCACGCCTACAACCATCGCCGCACGCCGCGCACCGAAATCATGTTTTGGTCGGGCGGCCACGCGTATGTTTACCTGTGCTACGGCATCCACCACCTGTTTAATGTCGTAACCGGCCCGGCCAATACCGCCCACGCCATCCTGATCCGCGCTGCCGAACCCTTTGAAGGAGAAGCGATTATGTGGGAACGCCGCAATTGGGCAAGCAAACCCCGCACCCAACGCAATCGCATCGCGCTCACCACCGGCCCGGGCGCCCTCGCACGCGCAATGGGCATCAGCACCGTTTTTACAGGAATTAATATGCTGGAAACCAACACGCCGGTTTGGATTGAAACGAATCCTGAAGCCGTTTCCATTTCGGCAGGCAAGCGCATCGGCATTGATTACGCCGAAGAATGGGCCAAAAAACCCTGGCGCTTTTGGATCACCGACTCCCCTTTTGTGAAAAAATGAACCCGCGTTGCTGCTTTCATTGGCAGACTGGCTTGAAAAACCTACCTTTGCGCCCGCTTTCGGCAGTTTAAGGCCGAAATTTATTGTCAAATACTCAACTTCCAGCAGTGTCAACCTATTTGCAAGAACTCGCCCGACGCCGTACGTTCGGGATTATTGCCCACCCGGATGCCGGTAAAACCACCCTCACCGAAAAATTATTGCTCTTTGGCGGCGCGATTCAAACCGCAGGGGCTGTAAAAAGCAATAAAATCAAAAAAAGCACGGTGTCCGACTTTATGGAGATCGAACGGCAACGGGGTATCTCCGTTAGTACTTCGGTGATGGGTTTTGAATACCGCGACCTGCAAATCAACATCCTCGATACCCCCGGTCACGAAGACTTTGCGGAAGATACTTACCGCACCCTCACTGCGGTCGACTCGGCCATTGTGGTGATCGACGTGGCCAATGGCGTCGAAAAACAAACCGAAAAACTGACCAAGGTGTGCCGCATGCGCAAAACACCCATCATCTTTTTCGTGAATAAACTCGACCGTGAAGGCAAAGACGCCCTCGACCTGCTCGATGAATTGGAGCAAAAACTGGATGTAAAAGTATGCCCGCTTTCCTGGCCCATCGGCATGGGACAACGCTTTAAGGGTGTGTATAATATGTATGAAAAAAAACTCGTACTCTTTAACCCGCACGGCAAACAGGAGGACGAGGAAATCATCATTTTTGAAGACCTCAACAACCCTGAACTCGAACGGCATATTGGCGAAGGCCCGGCCCGCGAATTGCGCCATGAAGTAGAGATGGTGAGCGCCGTTTATCCTGTATTTGAGCAACAAGACTACCTCGACGGCAAAATTTGCCCTGTGTTTTTTGGCTCGGCGGTGAATAACTTCGGCGTAAAAGAATTGCTTGATTGTTTTGTAGAAATCGCCCCAACGCCCCTCGCCCGCGACTCTGAAGAACGCGAAATCAAACCGACGGAAGAAAAAATGACCGGTTTTGTGTTCAAAATATTTGCGAACATGGATCCGCGCCACCGCGACCGCATCGCGTTTTTGCGGATTTGCTCGGGCCGTTTTGAACGCAACAAACCCTACCGCCATATTCGGCTGGAGCGCGACATGCGTTTCCCCAACCCTACCATGTTTATGGCCAGCAAAAAAACCCTGCTCGATGAAGCATATCCCGGCGATGTGGTCGGCTTGTATGATTCGGGTAATTTTAAAATCGGTGACACCCTGACAGAAGGCGAAATCCTGCATTTCAAAGGTTTGCCCGCCTTTTCGCCCGAACAATTCCGCTATGTGGAAAATGCCGATCCACTCAAGCAAAAGCAATTTGCTAAAGGCCTGGACCAGTTGATGGATGAAGGCGTAGCACAAATGTTTACCCGCCAAACCGACGGACGGCGTATCATCGGCACGGTGGGTCAACTACAATTTGAGGTCATCCAACACCGATTAGAGTCAGAATACAACTCCAAATGCCGGTACGAACCCGTGAGCTTGTTCAAAGCCTGCTGGATAACTTCCGAAGACCCGAAAGCCATCGCCGAGTTTCTGGACCGCCGCAAACGCGATGTTGCCAAAGACAAAGACGGCAACTGGGTATTTTTGGCCGAAACCGCCTGGACCTTACAAACGGTGCAGGAGAATTTCCCGAAAATAGCGTTTCACTTTACGTCTGAAAAGATATAATGTATTTTTCAGGAAAATTACATCCAATCTGTATTTTTCAGAACTAATGCTGCGTTTTGGTGTTTGCAAAAGATCAAAAACATTCAAAAGGAACATTATGCGCAAAGCAGGTATCAAAATTGGCCTAATCACTCTTGTGTGCAGCGCCTTGGCAGCGTTCACTTATTTCGATTTCACCCATAAAGTTATTAACCGTCCCATGGAAACGCTCAACCCAACAACTTCCTTTTTTAGTTACACGGTAAACAGCCTCGACGGTCAGCCTGTTTCTTTAGAGCAATTTAAAGGCAAAAAAATTATTGTCCTCAATGTTGCTTCTGAATGTGGTTATACGCCGCAATATGCTGCCTGGCAGGCCTTTTACGAAGCCCATAAAGATAAAGTGGTCGTTTTAGGCTTCCCCTGCAATGACTTTGGCGGCCAGGAACCCGGCGAAGCCAAAACCATTGCCGGTTTTTGCCAAAAAAATTACGGGGTAACGTTCCCGATGTTTGAAAAAGTAGCCGTGAAAGGCGCCAGCAAAGCCCCGGTATATCAATGGCTGACCGATCCTGCCCTCAATGGCTGGAACAAACAGGAACCTACCTGGAACTTCTGCAAATATTTGATCGACGAAAACGGCAAACTGGTTAATTTCTTCGCCTCTGCGGTGAAACCAGATAATGCTGACTTTGTGGCGGCGATTGGGTTGTAAAAGGCCCGAAACGCACCTTACAGTACAAAAAAATTGTAAAGCATATTTTTATTAGCATCAACACAGTATAACACTATATTCGGTGTTCGGTGTTCGAAGTATACTAATTTTAGTACATTTCGAACACCAAACACCAAATAAGGTTAAAAATTGTTTAGAAGCCTCCGTTTATTCCATAAAAAACCGCTTGCAAACATCAAGCGAAAAGGCAAGTAACCCTTCGTGTAATAACGCAATATTGCATTGCTCCATCGTATCCAATGCCAACAACTCGAACCCACATGCAAAATGGGAGGGCAAACTGGGCTTTTGGATTACAACACATACTTCAGACCCGCTTTTTACAACCTTAAGCAGAGATTGTTGCTGATCTACCAAAACAACACTTTCAATGGTTTCCGGCAACCAGATCGCATTTTTTTGAGGCACAGGGTCATCGTAGCGCGCCTGTGCCTGTAGATGTAGCGCAGATAACATGGCAATTGAAAAAAGTAATTTTCTCATAATACTTTTTTAATAATGAGGGAAGAATATCCTTGACTAACCAAGGATTGCACTGCGAAGAAACATTAGAATACGGTAGACTTTCAGACAAATACGGCCGAATTGAACCAATTAGCGGCTGAGATGAACAATACAGATACTTACTCAAGTAGAATGAAATATGCGCAAAAAAAATGGTGCCTTATCTTTATAAGGCACCATCATAATCGCAAATAAATACCCAAGTGTTAGAAAAAAAATGAGGGGAGAACCGGCCGGAGGCCATTTACAAAGTATCGTTTACTAAACCATTCGTCTCAAATTGATAACAAGGTGAATTGCCAAATTTGACCGTTTTTTACAATAAACGGGCAGTTTAGGGACAATCGCTCTTGCCCACAAAGATAAAAGTTCAATATTTTTACGTTTTAAATATCATCCCGAATTGAACAAATTTGGGGGTTAATTGACATAGCACCTACATGGTATAACGATTATTACAAATGGGGGCTCATTTTACCCGATCACGACATTCCTGATACAAGTTTTAAAGTCACAGCATATTCCAGTTCACTTTTTTCTTGCATAATTCCATCTGGTAGCCCAATTGCATCATACTGGTTTTGGATGTAACGATGCCCAATACCCGCAGACACGCGGTTTTCAACCTTGGGGAGTATATTATTTATGATGGCAATATGGTCCGGCGAGGTTTGAATGATCTGGATACACAAAGGCCGTTCGATACTGGAAATATTATGGATCACACAGTTTTCAAGTAAAATCTGGAAAGCCCACGACGGGATATGATAATGACCAATTTCCTTGGAACAAATTTTTACTTCTACTTGAAGGCGATCTCCAAATTTAGTTTTCAGCATCTCCAAATATAAATGGATTCCCTCCAACTCTTCTTCAACAGATACCCAATCCTGATTTTCAAGGATGAGGGCGCGGCGATAAATAGTTGATAATTGCAGTACATATTGCTCCAAACTTTCATCCTTTTCTTCAATCATAGATTGTAGGATACCCAATGAATTGAACAAAAAATGGGGGTTTAGTTGTTGCTTTATCAATTGAATCTTTAACATGTACTGGTCGCGCTCCAATTGTATTTTTTTTACGGCCTCTTCACGATGCGCGGTATTAAATACTTGTACATATTGAATGAGTAAAATTGAAACCGACGCAATCATTATTCTAGACCATACGATCGACACACTGGGTAATCGGTATTGGTGTGGAATATTGAATCCAATGAATGTGATTATGATAAAAACACAAAGCATCGTGAACAGCAACTGGATTATAAACCACCTTTTTATTTGCGCTATAATGATCGATACTCCAATCTTTTCCATCAAGGCATTATTCAGCACGGAAACAAGGCTCAAGGTTACTACCCCGTAAACGATATACCCAATTCCCCTGTTGGGATCTTGCTGATAATTGAATGGGAACCCTAAAAGCAAACTAAATACCGGGAAAAATATGCTGAAAAGCACCCCCAACTTATTTCGATTGAAGAAACTGGACTTGTATGCCGGGATTTTAAACTTCTGCATTTCCATCAGATGATTTGTGTTAGAGTCTGTAAAAAATTATATTTCAGACCAGATAAGCTCATATCAAGATTATCCGTATTCTAACCATTTCATAAATTCGGTCACTTTAAGGCGACTTACCACGATGCGTTCAGCAACAGGAATTGTCAAATTGATGGAAACTTTTCGGTTAAAATAAGGTTCAACAGAGGATATTGCGGCTCGATTCAGAATCATTTGCCGATTTACTCTAAAAAACTCCCTGGTACCCAACTTTTTTTCCAATTCATCTACTGATTTTGGGATGACATATTGCTCGTTTTTGACCGTAAAAAGGTAGACGATGTCATGCTCTAAATTAATCAGCGCAATATCCTTCAATTGAATTGGGTATATTTTATCCCGCATTTGCACCAACAAACACGAATTGTTCGGTAGTAACACCTCCTCTAGTTGCTTAGGCATGTTTGGGTGAAAAGACGGATCGCATAATTTTTTTGTTTTTTCAAACGCTTTTTCAATATCTAATTGACTAAATGGCTTTAAAATATAATCGATTCCATTGCTTTTAAATGCCTGCATGGTATAAGTATCATAGGTCGTGCAAAAAACAATGGGTGTTTTTACATCAATTTTCTTGAAAATATCAAAACTTAAGCCATCATCCAATTGGACATCCATGAATATCATATCAATCCGATCTGTGTGATGTTCCAGAAACGCTACTGTTTCTTGAATAGAACTGCACACGGAAATAACTTTATGGGCAGGGTCTATTTTTTCGACAGTCCTGGTAAGTAACCTGGCAATTGGTGGCTCATTCTCAACGATTACAACGTTCATTTCACAAGTTTTAAAGTTACAGAATATTCCAATTCACTTTTTTCTAGCATAATCCCTCCCGGTTGCCCAATTGAATCATACTGATTTTGTATATAACGATGTCCAATACCGGCAGACACGCGGTTTTCAACCTTGGGGAGTATATTATTTATGATGGCAATACGATCCGGGGAGGTTTGAATGATCCGGATGCACAACGGCTGTTCGATACTGGGAATATTATGGATCACACAGTTTTCAAGTAAAATCTGGAATGCCCACGATGGGATATGAGAATGCCCTGTTTCCTCAGGACTAATTTTTACTTCCACTTGAAGGCGATCTCCAAATTTAGTTTTCAGCATCTCCAGATATAAATGGACTCCCTCCAACTCTTCTTCCACAGATACCCAATCCTTATTTTCAAGGATGAGGGCGCGGCGGTAAATGGTTGACAATTGCAGAACATAATGTTCCAAATTCTCGTCCTTTTCTTCAATCATAGATTGCAGGATACTCAATGAATTGAACAAAAAATGGGGATTGAGTTGTTGCTTTATCAGTTGAATCTTTAAAAGGTATTGGTCGCGCTCCAATTGTACTTTTTTTACGGTCTCTTCACGATACACCGTATTAAATACCTGGACATACTGAATAAGTAAAATTGAAACCGTTGCTGACATTACTTTATACCAAGCGATGGTAATATTCCCTAATCGGTATTGATTAGGAACACTCATTTGAATGAGCAGAATGATCAAAGCAGCAAAAAGCAGGGTAAGTATAAACTGGACAATAAACCACTTTTTTATTTTCGCTTTAACATTCATTGGGCCAACCCACTGAATGAAGGCATCATTCAATAAGGAGATAAAGGACAATGACACAATCCCGTAAAACAAATACCCAATGGCGCGAAAGGGTTCTTGTTGGTAATCAATTGGTTGTGTTAAAAACAAACTGGATGCCGGATAGAAGATGCTAATCGTCAATGCCAACTTATTTCGATTTATGTAATCATTCCGCATCACAACGTTTTCCAATTCGGGCATATCCTCTAGTCCTTTATGTTCTTTTTAAAATTGAAACCAAGCAGTAGATCCAACAGGCTTTGTTTTTGGACTAAACAAATAGCAAGCCAGTTAAGCATACATTGTAAGTTTTTACATGATTTACACAATTTGGATGATTTCAAAAAAACACACAATACATTATTTTAACATAAAAAAACAAAAAGCATATAATCCACTAATTATAACATACTTACACTTACTAGGTAAAAAATATAAACATAATTTACTACTTGAAAAAAATCTTAAATTCATGCAATAATACACATGCTGTAATTTATTACATGGATAAATGCGGGCAACAAGGCCGTTTTTTGGCACGCAACCAAATAGCTGTTGTTGTTACAAGAAACTGAGCAATGACGGCTTTTTTATGCCCCCTGCAAGGTCATATACAACGACTAATTGGTTGTAATAACGGTTGCATAAGGATGCATCTTTCAAATAGGCAACCATGCATGGATGGCGTAAGGCTCTACTTTGCCTGCCTGCAAATTGTTCCGCCTGAAAATCAGCCGTGACATAGTTGATCATATTCGCCGATAACAGCACTTTGGCCTGCGCTTGCACCTTCTTGCCATAAAAAGGAGTGAGTGCCATCAGGTCCATTTGAAACGCACAACCCGTGTCCTTCATGCGCAGGAGAAAGGCTTCAGAAAAGCGGCCCAGCAGTTGTTCTGTATGCATCACAACGGGCACATAACCCCGACAAGAAAAATACCACAACTGTCTTAAAATTTCTGACATATCCTGCATCGTGTCCGGTATAGACACCAGTACCTTGTTTTCATCAAAGTATAACAGAAAATCGTAATAGGGGCGCTGTTTCCAATCCAGCGCAAGCGGATACACCAACGCGGTATCAAAGGCAACCAGCAAGCCATCGGCATGTAAATCGGCTTTCAAGGCCAAAGATTTTTCCAACAACTGGATTTCAACAGGGATGGATGGCTGCGCTCGATCAATACCTTCATTTTCAAATAAAGGCGCCAGGGCACGTATCGTCCCCGTGATTACTTCACGATCCGGAAAACGATCAAAAAACGCCTTCGGGGTCAACAAAGGGGGAGGATACGCAAAATGTGCATGGAAAGCATCCCGTTTCCCGCCAAAGGAAGCAGCACAAAAAAAAGCAAGTGTCATGGATTAAGCGATTAAATCATATTGGACATGGCAGCATCCGGCAGCAATCGGCCCTAATAGGCGTATTTACAAGGCGGCCACCTTCTCTGAATCAAAAAAACAAGGACTCAAGGTTTTTAAATTTTTTGGACTTAAAAGATGCTTGCCCATGCAAAAACTCAAGTCAAAATATGTAAAAAACGAACCGAGCGCTGTAATTTTACTGTATTTTTATCAAATTACACACATCATTGCCTGCATTTTCCAATTAAAAAACATCATTTTAATTAAATGATCCAAAAATGTACAAGGTCATCGTTTAGTTCCATTTATTGCGTCACCTTTGTTGGCCCTGGACAAAAGGATGGAACCGAATTATTTTATAAACAATTGAATATCAATTATTTGTAAAATAAAGGAGTGCGCCATTTTTATCGTGTGTTGGACTTGAAAAAATGAATCAGCATCACATCGCTGTTATTACTGAAAATGTAATAGCAAGCGCTACAATCGTTCAATACCTGACCCAAAACAAGGATTACCAAGTTGATTGCAGTGATAGTATTGCCTCTTTTCTGGAATCCTTACGTTTGGAAAGTCAATTCGCTATTATCCTGTTAGAAGTTACAACGCATGGACAAAATGCGTTAAAACATTTTTACAAGTTGGGGAAGCTGGTTCCCAATGCCAAGATTCTGGTCTTTTTTGAACACCTTGATAAAGACCTGCTCATTGCGGCCATTAAAACGGGAGCCGCTGGGTATTATGTGCTTAATACCGACCTGAAACTTTTATCCATTGCCATTGAAAACCTGCTGAACAACAACAGGGTGCTTTCACCGGAGGCTGTTATTTTCCTGATTGAGGCACTTGAAGGAAATCCACTCCCCCCCCCCAACGCAAAACTTAAATGCCTACAACTTAAATCAGCGAGAAATATCTATCATGAATGGATTGATGAACAACTTACGATACAAAGAAATTGCTACGCAAAATTTTGTTAGTATTAATACGGTACGACATTATGTACTTACCCTGTATCGAAAAACAGGTGTAAATAGCAGAAAAAGTTTGATCAAAAAAATGCAGAATCCATAGTATTTCAAACTCTAATTAGTGTTCGGTAATAAAAACATAATAGGTTTCGTACATTTCAAACACCAAACATTGTATAAATAAATAATTTTCAATAATATAAACATCAGTTAATATCCTATAAGTTCAGTGATTGAACATTATTGGAAGAAAAATGTTGTGAGCCTAACTATTTTCATGTACCAATTCATGCAATTTTCATGCAATACTTATGTAATGAATGAAAATAATTGACAAAAATAGCAAACATGTAAAAAAAAACAGAACATTTTGATATCTCGATTCATTCAACCACTTTTGCAAAAAAAATAGATGAATATTGTAATCATTGAGGATGAACCAACGCTTAGAGCCGACATGACCGAGTTTTTGCAGGCACAAGGCACTTTTCGCGTAGCATCTTTTGAGTCAATAGGTTCCTTTGTGGATTACTTTTCAATGGATACAAAAGTGGATCTGCTGCTGCTGGATGTGATGCTCAACGGCCAGAATTCATTGAACCACTTATTCAAAATCAAGCGTTTGGTGCCCAATGCGAAAGTTTTGATTGTGACCGGAAGCAACACGGAGGCTTTTATGATGAAAGCATTGGCCGAAGGTGCCGAAGGGTATTACCTGAAAGGCGCGGATCTGCAACTATTACTAGGTGCCATTCAAAATGTAATTACCCACAGCGCCTACATCGATCCAACCCTAACCAAAGCACTGATTAAACGCTATAAAACCAATGTGACAGAACAACCTCCTGCTTCGCCGGAGCTGAACTACATGGCACAAAACTTTGACCTGAATAAGCGTGAAATGGAAATCCTCACCGGGCTTTCGGAAGGAATGCGCTACAAGGAAATTGCCGAGCGCTACCATGTGAGTATCAATACGGTGCGGCACTATGTCCTTTCTCTTTACCGAAAAACCGATGTAAACAACCGAAAAGAACTCATTAAAAAAGCCAAAACCTTATCCTAACAACCATATCTGATAAATACCTTTGGAATTAGTCCAATTATAATATAGCCCAATTAAAAGACAAAACGCGTACCGAAAACAAATACTTAATCCTCCTCGTCCGATTATCGATTTTTGAACCCTGGATATCTTGTCTCCCCAATTTACCCATTGCAGGGTAATACTTTTGGATTATGGTAAGTCCGCGTCATACCGTGATTCCTTTAAACGTCATGCCCAATAGCAATGCAATTAAACTTGTGAATTCATAATTGGTCTTGTTGCGATGAGGAGCAACAAGGCTATTGCCAACACCTATATATTTGGTGAATTTCATGGTCATTCAAGATGGGACCAAATTCATCAAGGAATAAAAGACAAAGCTCATGTTAAGATGTATCATTGTGGATGATTGTCCGGTTGCATCGGCAAACTTGCGTTACCTATGCACTAAATCCCAGTCCCTAAGCTTGGTCAATACCTTCTTGAGCCCGGAAACGGCCTTGGCGTTTTTATTTAGTAATCCGGATCAAGTAGACCTCCTATTCCTTGATGTTGAAATGCCAGAAATAAACGGGATGCAATTTCTGGATCGTTTGTTGGCGCCACCGATGGTTATTTTCACAACATCAAATCAACTACACGCATATGACGCTTTTGAATATAACGCCATCGATTTTCTCAAAAAACCGATTTCCAAGGCCCGTTTTGAACACGCGGTAGAAAAAGCGCTCCTCCTGAATCCTAAAAATGAGGTAGGCGAAAACAGAACCAACATGGTCATCGCTTCCATCCGAAAATTGAACGAGGAAAAAAGAAGCATGATCAGCATCCTGGCACATGACCTGCGCAACCCCCTGTTTTCGTTGCAAATGAAGGCCGCCAACCTAAAACTCCACCAGTCGCTCAATAAAATGGCGACCGATATTGAAATAGCCGTACATCGTATTCAGCAATTAACCAACCTGATCCTGAAATTAGAGGAAGATGAAAGCATGGATTTGTATAAAATCATGGTGCCTTTCGCCTTGGCCCCGCTCATCAATAATGTATTAAAACACCTCCAATTGATCGCAAACAGCAAAAACGTGCGCATCAACCTTAAAGAACAGGTCAACAATGCCAGTATCCTGGCTGAACCCACCCTGCTGGAGCACATTTTTGAAAACATCTTATCGAATGCCATTAAATTCTCCCCCCAATATGGCATCATCGATGTAACGATTTCTGATAACATAGACAATACCCTCATGGTTCGGATTAAAGACAGTGGCCCCGGTATTGCCTCACAAAAAATGGCCGGTCTTTTTGAAAAGAAAAAATTAAACATCAATTCGCTTGATCAGGGCGTCGGTATTGGCTTGAGCCTCAGCAAGAAATTTGCCGATTTAATGCACATCGAAATGGGTGTGGAAAATTCGACCATTCAAGGAACAACGGTTTTTTTAAAAATACCGAAATACAATTCTTAATCAATAAACTTGTTGCCGTGAGAAGCAACAGGTCTAATCACGCTTCTAAGCTTATGAACAAAGGCTCGGATACTTTCAAATATATCATCATTGATAAAAGTGCCGCTGCGCGCAAGGGCTTACACACTTTTTGTAACCACGACCCATCGCTTGAATCATACGGATTATTTGATTCCATCGAACAAGCGTTAGCGCGCATTAAACCATCAAACACCAAAATTGACCTGATTTTTTTAGGGCAAGACACGTACGCTCCTCAAGATTTATCCGAATTGGCCCAATTACCAGGAAAATCGGAACTCATCCTATTGAGCCACGAAAAAAAAATGGCCTTCACCGCTTTTGAAATCGGAGCTTTAGATTTCCTGCACAAACCCATTGACAAACTCCGATTTAAACAGACGATTGAAAAGTTCCGTCAAGCAAAATCAAAGGAAGATTGGGCATTGCAACACTTGAAGGCGGCACATTCTAATAGGGTTGATAAAGCTTTATTCAAACAAAACCTTATCCATCTATTACTGAATCGGGCGAATCGAACCGTGTTCGAATTGTTGAACTACATGGAATATACCCCTCCTAAAACTCATGATGATCACCAAAAACCGTTAGCACTCGGGCACCTGCAAATTTGCACAAACCAACATATTGCAGCCATTGTAAGGAATGACTTCGGCCACTTTGCAACCATGAATCGTGTACCATTGGCGCCTTTATTAGAGGCCGCTATTGAACACCTGCATATTTATGCCCAACGAAAAAACCTTCAATGGATCTATAATAATAACTATGCGCATATTCAAACCAGGGCCAATCCTGAAATTTTAACCCTGATTATTGAACAAATATTATCCTTACTTATTCAATTTGCACCAAATGATGGCACGATCCATATTTCGGTACAATTCGAATTTCAAGAATTGCAAATTGCGATTGACCTCCCCGATTTAGAACTGGACGAAACCTTCCAAAAAAGAATCAACGCCAAACTAGATGATTTAAATACCATCAAGCATCTCGACTATAAAGACGGAGAAGCGATCCATTACTTTCTGGAACGCATGGATGGGTATGCTTTCGTTAAAACAAAAACCGAGCAAGGCACGCGTATTTGTATTGTTTTAGAAGGATATCTGACTTAAACGAGTTTATGATTTAGAGCCTTCACAAAAAAAGGCAAGGTACTATAACAGTACACTTGCCTCAAGGAGAACCAATTATTCTAATACGGCAGGGGTAAAATAGATTAAAGCGTGTTGGACAACGTCCGTTTGTTAATTGTTACGCAAAGGTCTTAACTGAAGCACTCATTGCGAAAAATAAAAATCTAAAATTGCATGTACAATCAATGCAAATAACATGTACAATTGGATGAATTCAAAATTTTATAGTCTTTCAATGTAAACACCCGCAAAAAAATGCACCCCGACTTTTCGAGGTGCTGAAACTTAATAACCGACCATAGTTCAACTTACTCAAACTACAGATTTAATATGCCCGTGCAAAATATTACACCTACACGGACGGACCTTCTGATCATGTGTTTTAGAATGGATCGGGGAGAATCCTGTTGACTTAAGGATTATTCGTACTTGCAGGCAAAAACAATGATTTCTAAAAAGTATTCTACGCGCACACACTTTTGGTGCGCGCAGAACACTTAAGCTGAAAATCAAAAAGGCTTGCAATCTCCTTAAGAAAAGTCTGTGAATCAAAAGTACGGATAGACGCTATCTCAGGGGCGGTTTGCCCATGTAACAAATCATGGGTTTTATCCCAAAAAAAACTAATTAAATAAAAACCAATAAATAAATGTAAAAAAAGGGGGTATTACATAAAAAAAATTGACGCTCCAACTTCATGGAACGTCAATGAATCCTCGTCATTAATAAGCCCTTGAATTTTTCAAAGTCTTGAAAAGCAATATGATTCTTACAACCCATTGCTCTAAATAGTACCTACAACACATTTATAAAATTCTGGAGAACAAATGTTTTTCATCTCAAGCATTTTACTCAAAATTGTAGTACAAATTTAAAGCCATAAGAGGATAATTTGATTGGGAAATAGCCGAATTGAACAAATTAAAGCGTGAATTGAACAAGACTAGTGCTTATTTATTCCAAGCCGATAGTCAATGCAAAGTGGTTATAAAACGGCTGGCTTCTAATCCATTGAAAATCAAGTTTTTTTATCCATCCATCCTTCAAATTCATTTAAATCTGGGTTAAAACGGTATTAGTTTTAAGGTAACTGCATACTCGATATTACCCACTTCTTTACACATTCCATCTTGTATACCAACTGCCTGATACTGCATTTCCAGGTACTGATGGCCGATGTTGGATGAATCTTGAAGATGTGATATACGCTGAAGATTATTTGACACCGTAATACTTGTGGTTGTTTTTTGTGAAATTCGAATATGCAAGGGGGACTTGGGTGTCGCAATGTTGTGTTTGATACAATTTTCCACGAGAATCTGCAAACTCATGACAGGAATCCGAAATTTAGCAATGGATTCAATTGGAGCAAGATCCATCGTGACTATTAAGCCCGCTGTAAACCGCAATCGCAACATCGTTAAGTACAAATTCAAGCCTTCAAGCTCCTCCTGAAAGAAAATTAAATCTTGGTCTTGGAAATAAAGTGCCTGTTTGTACACATTGGCCATTCCCAATAAATAAGACTCAGCCTGTTCGTCCTTTTCCAGGATCATCATTTGCAGAATACTAAGCGAATTGAATAAAAAATGCGGATTTACCTGTCGGCGCACCAATTCATTCTTCATCTGGAGTCGGTCGCGCTCCAACTGGATGGTCCGTATCTTTTCCCGCTCATGTTCTACATGGAATATCCCGATGTATTGAATTAATAAAACACTACAGCCAGCAAAACACATCCTGTAATAGAGTACCTGAAAAGGAGCAAATTTCAAATGCGGGGTACTAAACGGTGGAATGTTACTGATTAATAGCAGTATTAAAAGCATAACACCCAGCATCTGCAACAAATACCACCTTATAATCTGATGTTTGATGCGCTGAGGACCAATCCACTGAAGCACGCTGTCATTGAGCAAACATATAGCAGATAAAAGCAGCGCGGCACGACCAGCAAATAGCATCTTTATTTCCCAAGTGGTGTCGTTATGATAATTCCCATGTATTAAAATATTGCTGTAAGGAATGACGATGCCTAGTAAAAGAGGCACGATATTGCGTCTTAATCTCGGATTTCTAAATATTTTTGTCCAAATGGAATGTTTAAGTAAGCTCATTTTATTATAGTCAAGGCAACCTGGGTGGGTAGAAAAAGTAATAGGCATATGGCAAGATTCATGCACAAATCAAATGTATTTGTAAAATAAAGAAGCCGCCCCAACATCTTGGGACGACCTTCATTGTTCCAAAATAATTTTACTCAGAATGTGAAAAGTCAAACAAAAGCGCAATTATTTCAACGCCCTATTGCACCTAAATTGATCAGTATTGTTTTTATTTTGAACAGAAATAAAATCCATTGCGCGCAGCAACATTTTGTTACGCGCTTTGGAATCTGTTAAATCATTTTTAACCGAAATGGTCAAAAATTCCTTGAACAACACACTGCAATGACAAAATTCGCAATACAAATATAGGCACTTGCCCAGGCAAACAATTGGTGCAATAATCTAGATAATACACAAGCCACATGTAATTCTCTAGTATTTAATTGAAATGTTACAGTTTTACATTGTTACAAACAACTGATTTTCGTAAAATATCTTAACCAGTTCCGAAACATTTTTCACCTTCATTTTATTCATGATGTTTTTTCTGTGGATATTTACGGTTAGGGGACTGATTCCCAATTTCTCGCCAATTTGGGTTGGGTTTAATGCCTCTCCAATACACATAAAAACTTCTTTTTCGCGGTTTGTTAGCCCGAAATCAGATACCTCTGTTGGTCTTGCAGCAGCGGCATGCGATTTGGCAGCGCCTGGTGGTGTTTCAAACAAATTCAAGCCTTTTCCAATATACACTTCTCCCGCCAGGATGCGTTCGATGGCATTCAAGAGTTCGGACGGGTTTTCTGATTTTAAAATATACCCATCTGCACCTGCTTTAAAAGCCATGCGCATAAATCGTGCATCCGTAATAGATCCCAATATCAAAATCCGGGTTTCCGGCACCGTTTTTTTAAGGGATTTGATCAAAGTTATCAAGTTGTTATCGGTATAAGCCAACCCGATCATCAACAATGCTGGTTTTTGAGCCAAGGCCACATCCACCAAACCCAGGTCTAATTGGCGCGTTGTAGTCAAGTTCCATGGTTTTTTCTTGCCTTTCCCTGCAAATAAGATCTTGATTCCTTCTAAGATCAACGGATGGCGATCTGCCATAATCAGGTTAATTGAGTTTTCAACTTTCAAATGCTGCATGCTTTTCGGTTTAAAATTTTAATTTTTTTAAAAAAAAGACCGGAACACCTTAAATGTGCACGAGTTTGCGATACAGCGTTCCGAAAGGTGTTTCAATTTTGTAATAAAACAAACCGAACTGCGGCGAATTGCCCATCTCAAATTCAAGGGCATGATATCCTGCCGAAAAATAGTTCCGTTGTTGATGTACCAAAATACCGGTTGCATCCAACACACTGAGTACCGCTTCTCCTGCTTGTGGCAATTGAAATCCAATGCTGGTGGTTGTATGAAATGGATTTGGATAATTTTGATATAACTCAAATGGTTGCCCCCACGCCGAATCCAATGGCGCATTTAAAAACCGTAAATTCGGTTGCATTTTTACGAATTCTACCGCAGGTATTGGCGCAGTATAGGCTTCGCGCAATGTAATTCGATCAGATAGGCGCAATAAGTCGTGTAGCGGAGCATCCGTTTGCGCCTCTAATAACAAGGAAAAAGAAAATCCGTCTGAAGTGATCTGCATGCGTGGATCTGCGGTGTACGCAATGGTAAGCGCATCGCCCAATACGCCAAATTGGTCGGTCGACATTTGCCCGGCTGCCTGTATTTCCAGCAGCGACAACCCATGGAGTTCGAGGGTAAACTGGCAACTCGCTATGGGCTGATCGGTCCGAAAATGAAGGGAAAACTGGTCGCCGCGCCGCACCAGCCGATCTTCCGTTTCTAGCCATACTGGTTCAAAAGTGCGCGCCTCCGACGGTGCGTTTGCACTTCCAACCGCACTGCTGTTCACATCCCCTACCTTCACCGCAACAAAATCGGCCGTCGATACATCCGTGGCCTGCTGGTTCATGGAAATAAATTCTGGAAAAACCGCTTGAAATGGGTTGCCCGGCACCGGAAAAACATGGGCCTTATCCACAAAACGCCAACTTGTATTATTCGCAAACTGTTGATATACACCCAGAATTAACTTTCTTAACTCAACAATATCAAAGGTGGTGACGGTATTTGAATGGTTCGCATCGGCAGCAATTACCTGGTAGGGCGAAACGAATGGCTGCAGGGCTAAAATGTGCTTATTGATTTGAAGTAAATCATAGGTCGTTACCCCATTTAAAGGGTTCTGATTGAGCAATGGCTGTACCAATAAGTTGGAAGCCGGTGGAAGCGCATCATAACTATACCAACCTTCCCAATCGGAATAAACACTGTTACTAAAAGCCGGAAAATTGTCAAGTTGACTGATGATTTCTACCTGCGCGCCCGAAACCGGCTTGGCATCACTGGTCTGTAATTTCCCTCCAACAAATACTTTTGTCGAATCCTGGCAGAAATTATACTGGTCTTTAATGGTTACAAATGTGGTGCAACTCCGCGAATTCCCATCCAAATCAACCGCCCACACTACGATGTTTTGCAAACCCAAATCGGCACAATCAAACTTCAAATAAGGCTTGCTGATACCCATACTATCGGTGGTATATTCAATGGATGCTTGCGCATTGGCACCATAGGTCTCCAACAATGAAACGGGGGTGTAATTATCTGAAAACTGTTGGATGAGCGCCGCAACATCCACGTTAAATGTCTGATTAGGAGTAATATACGCATTAAAACCTGCTTTACAAGTCAGGGTAGGCGCTTGCTTGTCTTCAATTAAAATCGTTTGATCTAATACCTGCTGATTGCCGCACAAATCTTCCAGAATCCACCGTATTGCATGTTTGCCATTGGGTAATAGTGGCAAAGTATATTCGGTAGGCTTGGCTGCTGTATTCCAACGTACATAACCATATTTTTTTCCATCAATGACCTTGGTTTCCAGCGCAAAGCCATATTGCTGATTGTTGGCAACCTGGCGATGATCCATCGCACGTATTTCGCCGCCACTAAAGCCAGGATTCACTGCGTTGCCAAACGGAATTTGGTTCCAACCTAATCCTTGGTTTCCCAACTTTTTACTGTCTATAACGGTTTCTAGTACCCCATCCTGATCTAAGTCTAAACTTAATAAATAATCGATCGTTAGCATGGTTCCGGAACAATCATCCGTTGCTGCAATCTCTAATTCTACAGATGCCTCGCTCAAGTTTTCAGCACCCGTTTTGGAGTCCAGCCAGCCATTTCCATTCCAGAAAGCAGGATCATTTCCCGAAAAATCCTGTTGAACTACCTTTGTCCCCTGTCCAATGCTGAAAACGGGCGCAGTGGTGTCTTTTATCGTGATGTTTTGTTTGTACGAATACCGGCTGTTTTCCGACCAAAATATCGCATAATCTGTAACATTAGGATCATTTGGTTGTACAAAAGCCTGCGTGGCAACCCATGGAAATACTGTTCCAGGTGCCGAAACAATAGGACCAACTGCCGCTGAAACAGGGTTGGGTATATCAATGGAAACCTGATTGGCATCGGTGACACACTCGTTCCAAATCGTCCACCGACGTTCCAACATATAACACCCCTGACCACCGGCCGGTAAAAGTACATCCTGATAAGAAAAGGCAATTTGGCCACAGCCGGTCAACTGAAAAGCAGGCAGGCCATATGCCCCACTTGTATCGCATACCGATACCGTCTGATCATCCGGAAATTTAACCGACCATTGCGGATCGTTTTCGACGGTGATCTGCTGTGCACATGTACTGGTATTACCACTGCAATCGGTAACAATAAAAGTGCGACGAATCACACCACGCTTACACATCAAATCATACAAATCCATATTTGTCGTGGCCTGCACCCCACATTGCCCTAAATACGACACCCCAGGATCCAGACACACATTATCATAAGCCAAAACGTTTCCATAAGCGGTGAGTGTGGCATCAAAGTTCGAACAGGCAACCGTAACATCGGCAGGCGCCTGACAAACCGGTTTTAACTTATCCCTGACCTCCACCTGTACATTGCAATCGTTGTACAATACCTCGCCCCCGCAAGCACTTGGGTTAAAATTGGCCTGATAAACACGCACCTGAATGGTCTGAATGGTTCCAACTTCGCAAGCATAAAACTTGATAGAATCCGCCTCCGTCTTCGCAACAACCCGCTCACATGAATTTAAACTATTTATACAAGGGCTATTTGTATCCAATCTGCGCGCGGTAAAACGCAAATTGCTGCAATTATCATAACTGCCATCGTCAAAAACGGAAGCTTTTACCCAAGCGACCCCATTGCTTTTGCAAGGATTTATTGCAGAAGGCACATAACAATCGTTCAAATCATCAATACCCAGGTTTACCACTGTCAAACCATCACAAACTGCTACTGGCGGCGTACAATCATCCACAAACAATGAAAAAGTGCAACTGCCCACGTTACCACAGGCATCCAGGGCGGTATACGTCACTTGATGAAGCCCAATCCCTAAACAAGGTGTGCTGCCCATGGTAGCAAATACCGAATCGCCCAACACGGGCAATAAAGCCCCTTGAAATGTAAATTCTGCTAATATTTCGCCCGTGCCTGCCGCCAACGATTGAACTTGTCCCGAAATTTTTTCAATCGAAGAACAGCCATCCGACAGAAAAATATCCGGCAAATCAAAAACGGCACAACACGTAAACGGATCGGTCGAAACCCGAATCTTGGATGGGCAATTCAAAACAGGCCCAATGGAATCTACTACCCGAATTAATTGATTGTATTCCAACGGATTCAGCAAGCCAGCAGACAAGGATGGACAATCATCCACCAAGGTCCATTTTCGAAGAATCCCTTCTGAATTTCCACACAATGGAAAAACCACATCCCGAAAGGTATAATGTACCGAGCAGGCACCGTCCTGTGAAATAAGTGGCAATAAATTGCCTAAAAAGGATACGCTGGGTAGTCCCGTGATATCCGGTGTGGTGTTTACATCTGGCGCGCAAACCAAATCCATTTTAGCAGGCAATTGAATATCCTGCAAATGCACCCGCCTTACATAAATATGTTGTACACAAGTTGCCTGGTTATTCCAAACATCGTTGATTTTCCAGGTACGTGTTACGACCCCGCTCAAATCCGTCACATTCATGATCGTATCGCCGCAGTTTACGGCAACAAAATCGTCTGTGTGGGATAAAACAACACTGTTGCAATCATTTGTTACCGGTACTGCATCTGCCAAGCCCAATACCTGTGCGAGGTAAACGGGATCCAAACTTGGTACATTACAAGGAACCGACACATTTTTACAGGCTATTTTGGGCGCCAGGTAATCCTCTAACAGCACCTCAGTAGTACATTGATTTCCATCCACCAAATGGGTTGTGAGGGCGGTAATGGTTTGTCCAGTAAAAACGGCACCCAGGGTATTCCCTGGAATCGGATTGCCTCCCGCATTAAACAACGCGACGGAATAATTATCCGCGCAAACCGGATCAGTGCTTAATAAAAACAAAGGCGTTATCTGAAATGTACAAGTCGTGTCGAGCGACACATGGATTTGATCATTGCAAATAAGTTGGCCAGGCGTTGCAAGCACGGCAACCATTGTAGTGATCGACTGCACACAACCAGGATCTTTATCATTAAATTGCCCAGCCTGACCGCCATGCACTGTGTACCCAATTTGATACTGTCCAACGCCAACGCCTGGGTCAAAAACCGTATTTTCTTCGCCACTTACAGTAAACTCTTCCCATAAAATTTGCTGGTCATCGCGCACAATGGAGAGCGAAACCGTGTCTGAATACAAGCAAAATACCTGCATCAAACTGGCAGGAAATGAAAGTTTTGGATACGTACAAGTATCGCCAACCTGCAAATAAGCGCCCAAACCATTTGATATCACCAACTTAAATCCTGCACCATCCGTATGACCCCCTTTTAATTGGTACGAACCATTGCCCATGGATAGGAGCGGTGTTCCGTTCGCAATCAACACCGCAGAATAACCCTGCACGGTATCCAACTGGTACAAACCTATTACACTTTCTACGACCCAATTTTGAGCCACGGACGATTGTACAATCACTTCCTCCTCAAATTGTCCAGCTTGGGTGGCCGAGGCATTATTTTCACAGGCGCAGGCAACAACCCTTTGAATACTACAATCGAAGGTTGAAATGGAAACACCCCCTAACATACTATTTTCGCACCCACTCACTGGATTTTTTGCCCGAACAGTATACGTACCCGCCAATGCTTGTTCGCCAAAGGAAATACTACTGCCTGTACCCAAAACACTTGGACCAAGGGGTATTTGATTGTGCAACAATTGATATTCGACACCCTGCTCCGAACCACTTAACGCGACCTCTGATCCAGCCTGTACTTGCGTGCAATATGCACCGCCACCTTGTACCGCAAAGGAAGCAGGCAACGGCTGAACCAATACGTTTACTGCAACTGGATTATACGTGCACACCGCCTGGTAACTTATTACCACCAGTCCGTCGCCGGTTTTTACATTTCCTTGCGTTTGACCATTCGCTACCAGGCCGATATAGGCGCTTCCACCACCACCACCACCAGCCACGGTCGTACCTGCACCGCCGCCGCCGCCGCCGAAATATCCGCCACCACCACCGCCGCCAAAACCACTTCCAACGCCCGCGCCCGCGCCACCCGTCATTTCATCGCCCGATGCTCCGTTTTCCAAACCTATGCCCCCATCACCTGCCGCAACCTGACTCCCGCCAATACCGCCGCCTATACCCGCGCTCCCTAAGCCATTACTCCCTATCAACGCACCACCAGCACCACCCGTAATACCAACGGGCCCTGAACCGGCACCGCCACCACCTGGAGCAACCAAAACCCGGTCGGCCAACTGGTATTGGTTAATCCGCACATCTGAAGCACCACCACCACCACCACTGTAATTGCCGTCACCTTGCAAATACCCTCCTCCTGGCCCTCCACCGTTGTAGCCACCATAACCACTTGTAAAGCTATTTCCTAGACCACCTTTTTGTCCTACCTGAATGCTCAACACCTGTCCCGGTGTTACGGCCAAATCACCCTCCGCAAATCCACCATTGCCTCCTCCATTCTGAAGAACACCGCCATTTCCGCCTTGCCCACCCCAAGATTTTAAATGGACCGACATAACACCAACCGGAACAGTCCAGAACTGCTCAAAACCCGTGTAATAAAATGAGTCTGCTTGCGGCTGACTTTGTAAGCTGGTTTGTTGCACATAAAATGTTTGCGATACATCGATGGCTGGAATGAACCAAGTATTGCCCGTGAACAACAAACTCCCCCCAGCAGGGGCACTCCACCAACTAAACGAGGCGCCCGCTTCTCCACCTACTACTTGCAATGTCACTGCTGAATTTTGGCAGGGTGACATAGGCGTTGCATGAACAGCTGTGATTGGCAGGCAAGGCTGACCACTCAAATCTCTGCTCAAAAAAAGCAATACGACGAAAAAGCAATGGCGCGCTCGTAAAAATGACAGCATAAAATGAAATGTGTGTATATTATTATTAGATTAAACCAAAAACAATCAGGAACTAACGCATTGTTAATAAAACAATACCAGATCCAACCCATTCAACATAATTCTATGAGAATATATGTTGTTTTACTTACGACAAAGGTGAACTAGGGAAAAGAAATTGCGGGCAAACAGGAATGTAAATAAGAAGGGAAGAGATGTAATGAAATACATTATTTTAGGAAAAAAACATGTAATTATGGATTTACACATATGAAATACTATGTAATTCAATAATAAATACAAAATTTAAGGCGATTATTGGCAAAGAAACATGTGAAAACGATAGAAGTATCGATGGCCTGTATACTGTTGATCATTTATTGACATCGTCATTTTTGTCAACTGTAATTTATGACCCTACTTTTGCATCAACATATAAACATAAGTCTCCAAAGAGCATCGGTGTGTACGTATGAAGGTTGTTTAATATATCTTTTTTCTTAACAGGCAAACAATCCGTTTGTCTGTTTTTTTATGATGTTAAGATCAGATCGATCAGAATGCTGCCTTGTTGAAAGCAGAAATTAAAAAGCAAAACCTGACAATTGAGTTAGCGATTTCAGCAAAATACTATTTGGATGCAGATTTGGCAGCATATGCCCAAAACGCTCCATTGCAGTGCTTTCATGAAAACCAGGTACTTATAAAACTACCCGTGGATGGTTTTACCAAAAAACATATGGACATCTTAAAATTGCTTGTAAAGGAAGGCTATGTACCCGTTATTGCCCATCCCGAAAAATACAAGTTTTTCAATAACGCACAAGACCTTAACCCAATAATGGCATTGGGATGCATGTTTCAGGTCAATATCATTTCTTTAAGTGTGGTAACAAGCATTACCCAACAAACATTCCGAAACGCAAGCCTTTAGGCAGACTACTCGTTCAAACTCATCTTAATTTTCTTCTCCAGTTCGGCCACTGTATCCTTAAAAATCATGTCGGTATCCATCATATCCTGTACTGCTTTGCAGGAATAGATCACCGTGCTATGGTCACGGCCGCCGAAGTTTTCTCCGATCGTTTTGAGGGACTTATTAGTCATTTTCTTCGCCAAAAACATCGACAACTGCCGCGCAATCACCACATTGCGTTTGCGGGTTTCGTGGTGCAGTTTATCTACCGGCACATTAAAGTGCTCTGCCACTAGTTGTTGAATGAACTCTACGGTGATTTCCTTATTGATCGTGGTCACAAAATTGCGGATCACCTCTTTCGCCAAATCCATATCAATATCGCGGCGAATCAAGGTGGATTGCGCCAGCAACGAGATCATCACGCCTTCAAGTTCTCTGATGTTATTCTTGATGTTGTAACAAATAAACTCCAACACATCCTGTGGAATCTCCACCCCTTCTCCGTTGATCTTAGAGTCGAGGATGGCCATCCGTGTTTCCAGGTCAGGTGCCTGCAGATCAGCGCTTAGGCCCCATTTAAAACGGGAAATGAGGCGGTCTTCAATCCCTTCAAGGTCTTTCGGTGCACGATCAGAAGTCAAAATCACCTGCTTACCGTTTTGGTGCAACTGATTAAAGATATGGAAAAAGATTTCCTGCGTCTTTTGTTTGCCCGACAAAAACTGAATATCATCAATGATCAGCACATCCACCATCTGGTAGAAGTTCACAAAATCATTCACCGAGTTGTTTTTAATCGCCTGAATGATCTGGTTCGTGAATTTCTCCGCAGAAACATACAAAACGGCCTTGGATTCAATTTTAGCTGCAATTTCGTTGCCGATGGCCTGTGCCAGGTGGGTTTTGCCCAACCCTACATCGCCAAAAATCACCAAGGGGTTAAAAGCGGTACCACCTGGCTTTTTTGCAATCGCCAATCCCGCATTCCGCGCAAGTCGGTTGCAATCGCCTTCAATAAAATTATCAAACGTATAATTTTGGTTCAACTGCGACTCAATCTTGACCCGCCGAATACCTGGTATAATAAAAGGATTTTTAATCATATCTGCATCAAACACCCCAGGAACTGGCTCGTTGTCTTTTTCTGCAGAAGGCTTGGTGCTCAATGGACGGGTTGACGAAGCAGGTGCATGTCCGTTAGACTCCACTGCACCCTGTTCAGGAATGTGGTATAACAGACGGCCGCGCTCACCAAGTTCCTGGCGAATGCTTTTCTTCAATAATCCTACATAGTGCTCTTCTAACCATTCAAAAAAGAACTTGTTCGGCACCTGAATCGTCAGGACATCGTTGTCTAATTGAACAGGTTTGATCGGTTCAAACCAAGTCTTAAAACTCTGTGGATTAACATTTTTCTTAATGGTACGCAGACAATCGTCCCATACCATCCGGCAGTCTTTAGTCATACCTTATAGTCCATTTGGAATTGGGAAAAAACCAATTTTGTTCCTGTTGTTGATCCTGCCTCAGTCGGAGCAGGGCGACAAAGTTTCGGCTTTTATTTGGTCTTTCGAAATGATTTGGCATTTTTTCGACAAAAAACTTTTGAATCTAAAAAATTAGTAAGTATTGACTATTTTTAAAATCACTGCCAAAACAGGCATTTTGTGTTTTTTAGAAAAAATAGTATTTAGTTCTACAAATACACCAAATTCAATATTATAATCTGCTAAAATAAAAAAGGCAATATTAAGCACTGCTCTTTATCCTTATTGAAAAATCAGAAATGGATACCTTTCACAACAATTATTATCTGTTATCTGCGGGCCTCCAAGCCCTTATTCAGGTGGAAATAACTGAATATCAAGCTGCAATGAATTGACGCCAGGGCCATAACAATCTTACTTGTTACAACAACAAAAAAAGCGCATCGTAAATGTAAATGTATTGTTATGAAGGATGTACAACTTGTAGTTACATTGTTATTACATCAATTAAACGGGAAATGAACGCGTGTAAAAATTCAAGTGCATCGGTATCAGCACTTTGCAAAAACGGACCTAAAACAATTGGCCTGCTTCCTTGCGTATCGCAATCAAGGCCTGGTGCAAAGGATCCGTATTTCCCTGGAGATCGATCACATACAGGAGTTTCTCGACCAACCGATCATCTACATCCTGCGGATCCAAGCCATCGGAGGCCTGGGCTATAATTCCAAGGGTCTCATCGCGCGCAATCGAAATGATTTGCCAAAGGGTATTCGACACATATACTTGTTGGGAAGTATTGTGTTCGAACTCCTGGCTAATGGCCAACAGCAATGCCCCCCGCAAGGAAGCAACGGTCATCTCTGGCATACGAATTCGCAACAAGGTGTTTTGAATGGAAGCCCGTTCGCACAATAAAGTAAGCCGTTCATAGGCCTGCAAACGGATCGGAAGCGTGATTTTTAACGACTCCGAACGCAATTGTTGCTGGTGCATCGTCTGACGATCCTCCAAAAACATCTTTAACAAAAAATAGGCCGTCGCAAATACAACCAACCCGGGAATCGTAAATTTCAGTATTTCAAAAAAAGTTTCCATTCTGTAAGGTGATCTTTTTATTTTAGGGGGTGCGAAGGTATAACCCTATGTGAACATTTTATGCATCTATTTCGTTTTAGTAACGTACTTTTGCAATGAATTAATACAAGCATGACTATGAATACTGTGCTCGAAAATACTACGGCTACCGCACCCGTTGCGATTACCGACTCCGCTGTTGAACAACTGCACCAAATTCGCGTGCAGGAAAACATTCCAGCCGACTATTTCCTACGCGTAGGTGTGAAAGGCGGCGGCTGTTCTGGATTCACCTATGTACTTGGATTTGATCAGGTACAGGACAATGACGACCATTTTGAAATAAACGGTTTGCCTGTGGTGATGAACAAAGCCCACGCCATTTACCTCCTTGGCATGGAAGTGGATTTTGTAAACGGCCTGGATAATCGCGGATTTACCTTCAATAACCCGAATGCTACTTCTACCTGTGGTTGTGGCACTTCTTTCGCGGCTTAAAACGTGGTAAGGTTGTGATTGCATGATCACAACCTTACTTTTTATTTGCCACGCCCTTGCAACAACACCAGAATGGTGTAAAACAGGATTTTAAAATCCAACGCAAGGGACATGTTTTCAATATAAAGCAAGTCAAAACGCAATCTTTGCAGCATTTCCTGCACCGTTGAAGCATACCCATATTTTACCTGTCCCCAGGAAGTAATGCCCGGACGCACTTTCAGCAAGTGCTTGTAGTGCGGATTTTTCTCTAAAATAAGGTCGATATAATATTTGCGCTCTGGACGTGGGCCTACCAGCGACATGTCGCCACGCAATACATTCCAGAAATTGGGCAATTCATCCAACCGATATTTGCGCATAAATCCACCCCAGGGCGTACAACGCGGGTCATTATCAGTCGACAATTGCGGCCCCAGTTTTTCCGATTCAAGGTACATCGAGCGAAACTTAAAGATGGTAAAAGGCTTGCCATGGATACCCAACCGCTCCTGGGTAAACAAAATCGGGCCCTTCGAACTAAGCCGCACGCGCAACGCAATATAAAGCAACAACGGAAAAAGGATCAACAGCGCGAGGCTACTTACCGTTACATCCAACAAGCGTTTCACCGTTCGTTGCCACTTAGGCATCAATTCCTGCCTGATTTCAATCAATACTGCGCCAAATACATGACTCATCTTTACGGTGCCCAGCAAAATATCGTACATATCGGGAATGATCTTTACCAATACCCGATCCGAATAATCAAATAAAACATTGAGAATATTGCGCACCAGGTTGTGTTCGCTGGTTTCAATAGCGATAATGGCTTCTTCTATGTCATTTTCACGCACAATCCGATCCAGATCGCTCAATTTACCCAGTTTGGGCAGGTAATCGGCCAACGTCTGGTCGTGCCCGCCATTGGTATCGATGTATCCGACAAATTTGTAGCCCAGGCTTTTTTTGCGGCCTACAATTTCCAAGTATAAGTCGAGGGCATTCTGATTCCCGCCAATCAGCAGGGTATTGAAGGTTACCAATCCCGATTTCAGGCGCCGGCTCGCCCGCGTGAGCAGGAGCATGCGCATGAAGGCGGTGAGCAAATAATGCAACCCAAATAAAACCAGAAAGGAGCGATAATAAGTGTGGTAATCGCGCACAACATCGTCCAAAATGAGGGTAAAAAACAAAAAAGTTACTCCCAAAAAAGACAAAAAGAAACTCCGCGTAAGGGTGTGCAGGCGCGAAAGCCGGTAAATATCCACGTAATGGTCAAAAATGCTGTACAACAGCACCCAACCAGTAGGTATTATAAATATCCCAAGGTAAAAATTGGGATCCTGGAACACGACAGCGTTCACAGGCACCCCTTCGATCATTTTGCGGTAAATAAAAAAGAGGGCCCAGGCCAGCATCGCCATGATAAAATCAGCAATGCCGTAAATGAAAGTATCCCGTTGTCGTTGTTGGCGTGGCAAAGCGCGTTCGTTTTGTACGTTGAAAGAACTGACCGTTAGAAATGTACCAGGCGGATATTATCCAATCGGACGGTTCCACTTTGTTGTTTGAATTTTCCATTGCTGTCTTTCGACAATTGCACCTGAAAATACAGCCGATGTTTTCCTTCCCCGGAATTTGACAAAAATTCAGTCAAATTGATATAGGTTTTTTTCCATACATCAGTGGTTGTAAAGGCATACACCGGAAATTGTTGTTCCGAACCGCCATTGGAAAACCCAATCAGGTAAAATGTAAAGTCAATATCGTTGCGGCGATTGATTTCCAACCAGGCCTGCTGGCTGCCGTTGGTGGGCAAAACCGCTTCCTCACTGGCAATGGCAATGAGGGGGTGCAGCGAATCGACCGTCATTTTCAGCGAACGTCCGTTAAATGCGCCATCGGTCGTTAAGGTATAGGAGGTCGCTTGGTCTGCATCGCGGTCATCAAACACGATGCTTGAACTGCCATCAAAGGTGGTACGATCCAAAGCCCAGGGGAACACAATTTCCGTTTTATATTTCGTGGAGGGGCTAATCGGGTTCAACTCGCCCGCTTTAAGGTCTGTCTGGATTTCATACCGCGTCAAAAAATCATAAATATTCGGCGTGGTTTCAATGCCATTTTCTTTCACGCCTGGGAAAACGAGTACTTCCGAACTGCCTGCTGCCAGCGCGGGTACTTGCGCCGGGAGCGTATAAGCCCCCAGAAACTCCCCGTTGACGTACACCCAACCTTCCTGAATGTCTTGCCATTTTCCCGGCCCCGTTTCGGTTACCGTAAATGGTTTGATATCTAGATAGGCTGGAATTTGCTCAGGATTGTCTTTACAGCCGCCAAAAGCCCCTAAAACGGGCAACAATAATTTAAAGAAATGTTGTTTCATAAAACAGAGTTTCAAATCAAAACGCACCAGATAGAGATCCGTTGCGCGTTCTGCCCGATTAAACCGTATGCAATGAGCAAAGACCCTACATTTCGTTGCGATCGTTTCTTTTGGTCGAGCCGCTCAAGCTTACTTCGCCCGGAAGTAAATTTCCATCGGGGACCCGGTAAATTTGTAATGCTTGCGTATTTGATTTTCCAAAAAGCTCTTGTAGGAATCGCGCACGTAATTCGGGTTATTGACAAAAAAGGCAAAACTCGGATAGGGCGTGGGCAATTGGGTTACGTATTTGAACTTCGGATACCGGTTGGTCACCGATGGCGGCGGGGTTCCTTCAATAATACCCAACATCAATTCGTTGAGTTCGGAAGTTTTTATGCGCCGACTCCGGTTTTCGTACACTTCCAGGGCAGCCTCCAAGGCTTGAAAGATGCGCTGTTTTTCCAAAACGGAGATAAACAACACGGGAACATCATCAAAAGGCTCCATTTTGGATTTGATGTAGCGCTCGTAATTGCGCGCTGTATTCGTATCCTTTTCTTCAATCAAATCCCATTTATTCACCAAAACCACCACGCCCTTGTGCCGTTTTTGTGCCAACCGCACAATATTCAAATCCTGGGATTCAATACCTTGTACGGCATCCAGCACCAATAAACAAACATCTGCTTCTTCTACGGCTCGAATGGCGCGCATAACAGAATAAAATTCCAAATCTTCTTCTACCTTTTCTTTTTTCCGAATACCCGCTGTGTCAATCAGCATGAATTCTTTGCCGAACTTGTTGTACACCGTATGAATCGGATCGCGCGTGGTGCCCGCAATGGGGGTCACGATGTTGCGTTCTTCGCCCAGCAACACATTTGCAAGGGAGGATTTGCCTACATTCGGACGACCGATAATGGCAAATTTTGGCAGTTCTGTTTCCAGTTCTTCCTCATTTTCAATGTGTTCTACCACAGCATCGAGCAAATCGCCCGTTCCACTACCACTGATGGCGGCAATAAAAAAGGTATTGTCAAAGCCGAGTCCCCAAAACTCATTGGCTTCGTACATATTTTTGCTGTTGTCTACTTTATTTACAACCAGGTAAATCGGTTTTGTACTCCGGCGCAGCATTTTAGCCAAACCTTCATCCAAATCCGTAATGCCCGTTTGAACATCCACCATAAGAATGATCACCGCAGCTTCTTCTAATACCACCTTTACCTGGGTGCGAATGGCCGATTCGAAAACATCTGACGAGCCTTGTACAAAGCCCCCCGTATCTACCACGGTGAAACGCTTGCCATTCCACTCACAGTAACCATATTTTCGATCGCGTGTTACACCCGAAAAGTCGTCTGTAATCGCATCCCGCATGCCTACCAGGCGGTTGTAAAAAGTTGATTTACCCACATTGGGGCGGCCAATTATGGCAACAATATTTCCCATTTTGATTGAATGATTGGATACAGGGGTTTGCAATTGTGTACATTTGCTCTTGTCAAATATGGTGCAAAGGTAGACACAAGAATCCAAACCTTCCCAACTTACCCGCTATGAACAAAATAATATACCGCGATCCGAACGTTACGATTTTCCAAAGTGCGCTTTTTCAAACGAATTCGACGGTTATTTTGACTGAAGATGTGGTTATGGTGGTAGATCCTGCCTGGCTGCCCGACGAAGTGTTGGAAATCCGCAACTACGTTTATGCCATGCGCGGTAACCGACCGGTTTACCTCATTTTCACCCATTCTGATTATGATCACATCATTGGCTACCGTGCTTTTGAAGCCGACAAGGTGTTTATTTCTCAGGCTATGGCCGACAATCCATTGAAAGCCAACATCTTAGAACAAGCCCTTGATTTTGATGAAAAATATTACGTCGACCGCCCTTATCCCATAGAATATCCGGAAGCCGATTTTTTTGTATTTCGCGATGGTGTTCAATTTCGAAAAGGGCAAACCAAACTAACGTTTTACCTTGCCCCCGGCCACACCGCTGATAGTATGATGATGGTGGTTTGGCAACTTGGGCTTTGTTTGGCGGGCGACTACCTTTCCAATGTAGAATTCCCGTTTATTTATCACAGCAGCGTCGATTATGTAGAAACCTTGGAAAAACTTCCGCGGATTCACGATCGCAACTGGTTTACCCGATTGGTACCTGGTCACGGCGACCCTGCTTTATCGATCAATGACTGGCTTTTGCGCCGTACAGAAAGCCTTACTTACATTTTTGCACTCCGCGAAAGCATCGCTACCGGCGTTGCGTTTGATGAAAGTACGCTTTGGACACGGTACAAATACCCCCGTCTGCAAAAAAAATACCATGCCGACAATATTGCCCTGATGACCCGCGAATTCGAACAAGGCTTATGGACCTGGGATCCCGAATTTGTATTTGACAAACACGCCATTGGCTTTGTAGACCAAAACGTGGTAAAACCAACGGCTCCTGAAGAAGATGAACTTTAAAAGTTTGGATCCAACCGATCCAGCTTCCGGTGCATAAACCGCCGCTTGAAAAATATGCCCGAGGCCAGGCCAAAAGCAAATCCGCCAATATGTGCCCACCAGGCAACCCCGCCCGCATCTTCGGTACTCATTCCGAGCGCACCCACGCCCGACATCAACTGTTGCACAAACCAAATGCCCAAAAACACCCAACTTGGCACATAAAACACAATAAAAAAGAGCAAAAGCAGCATTCGAACCCGTGATTTCGGAAACATCACAATATATGCTCCCATCACGGCTGCGATGGCCCCACTGGCCCCAATACAGGGTATTTCACTAAATGGCGACACAACAATTTGCACAAAACCAGCCGCCAAACCACCCAACAGATAAAACAATAAAAAACGGCCATTGCCAATCGTCGCCTCTATGTTATCGGCAAAAATCCACAAATACAACATGTTACCCAGTAAATGCATCCAGCTACCGTGCAGAAACATACTGGTAAACAAGGTCTGCCAGTCAACACCCATCGTAATTTCGGCAGGAATTGCACCATAATGGGCCACAAAACTTGACTGTAACCCTTCAGGCATACTTTGTTGAAACAAAAAAACGCAGATATTGATTACGATCAAGGCATAACTGAATACGGCCGTATGCCCACGCTCGATATTGTCGTCGCCAATCGGAAATAACATGAATCAATCTTAATTTTGTGAAACAGAAGACAAATATTAGTCGGGGGCTTTGGTACCCGGAAACTTTCGGATCATTTTGAGCATGCCCGCTTCAATTTCTGCGTAAGATAAGGGCTCCTTCGCAATGTACATCAACATTAAGGCAATGGGTTGTTGTTGCACTTCCAGTTTTTGGTAAAACGTGGGTTTGTTGAGTCGGTAAGCCTCCCGAATTCTTCTTTTGAGCAAATTGCGATCTACCGCCGATTTGAAAAAACGCTTGGGTACCGAAATAGCGACCTGGGCAGACTGGGTAGCCGTCGGGATCTCCTGGAGGTCGATGGGCGCCCAAACCACACGCAAAGGATAAGCGACATAAGAGTTGCCCCCTTTAAACAGCGCGCCCAGCACTTTTTTGCTTTTCAGGCGCTCTTCCCTTTTAAATTCCAATCCTGCCAAGCAATAAAATTAGGCATTGTAGCGGAAAAACAAAAACTTCCGAAGTTTGATACCAAGCTTCGGAAGTCAGATATGCCTACACGATCAAACAGACTTGTCCAACAAGCCCGATCATCGTTGTTCACAATGATTACTTCAAACCTCTTTCGTCAGAAACAGAGAGCTTCCAGCGGCCCTGTCTGCGGCGGCGGGAAATTAACTTGCGACCATTTTTTGATTCCATACGCTCACGGAAACCGTGTTTGTTTTTGCGGGAGCGGTTGGATGGTTGGTATGTACGTTTCATCGCTTATTGTATAAAAATGAATGTTATTCAAAATCGGAGCGCAAAGGTAAAATCCTTTCTTGAAAATGCAATACTTTATCAACTAAAAATACGTCGGACTGTTCATATTTTTAAATTCGTCTGGTTATTCTGCTATTTTAGTAGGTTAATAACGGGTTAAAATGGCTAATTTAAGCAAAATTTAGGGTTAAAGTTTTTATAATGCTCCCCCAACACACCCTGATGCAGAAAAAACAACCTTATTTTGCAGTTCAAAAATGCTCAGATCCTATGAAGGTACTAAAATTACTACCTCTTTTCTTGCTGGCGGCAATTTCGCTGGCTGCTCAAAGTCCGGTAAAATGGTCGTTTGCTGTGCGGGACGCCGGAAACTGTGAAGTTGACCTGATTTATACTGCTACCATCAACGACGGATGGTACACCTATTCTCAATACCTTGAAAGTGACGCGGGTCCGGTTCCAACTTCTTTTACCTATAAAGAAGGTGCGCACTTCAAACTAGAAGGCAAGAACAAGGAAAGCGGCGATAAATTCACCATATTTGATAAGGTGTTTGAAATGAACCTTACCAAGTTTAAACACAACGCCGTCTTTACCCAACGCATCAAAGTCGTCGATCCGAGCAAACCGATTGTAGGTTACCTCAGTTTTATGACCTGCAATGACGAAATGTGCCTGCCGCCGGTTGATTTAGACTTCAAATTCGATGTTTCTAAAATCAATTGCAAAACGGACAAGGCGGTTGAACCAGCCAACAACCAACCTGCACCTACCGCCCCTGCAGGTACGCAACCGCCTCCCGGGGGCAGTGGCGGGTTGAACGAAACACCCGCAGGCGTCGCGCCCATCAACCCTGATGCAACCAATCCTCCAACAACGGGCGGCGCTGTTGCTGTGGCACCCGATGATCCTAATTTTAAAGGTTTTTGGGATTCCAAACGCGCACAAATTAATGTGCAGCAGTTTGTAAACTCCTGCGGTGCCGTGATCCGCAACACCTCTATGACAGGTGTTTTTATTGGCGGTTTTTTGGGTGGTTTGCTGGCCTTGCTAACCCCTTGTGTGTTTCCAATGATCCCGATGACGGTGAGTTTTTTTGTGAAACGCTCCAAAGACCGTAAAACAGGGCTGCGCAATGCCATATGGTATGGCTTGAGCATTATTTTGATCTACGTTGGCCTGGGTGTAGCCCTTACCGCAGCACTGGGGCCCAATATTTTGAATGAAATGAGCACGGATATGTATTTTAACCTGCTCTTTTTCACGGTATTTGTAATTTTTGCCCTTTCTTTCTTTGGGTTGTTCGAAATCACCCTCCCTTCTTCCTGGGTGAATGCGAGTGATAAAATGGCTGATAAAGGCGGGTATTTGGGTATCTTTTTTATGGCCTTTACCCTGGCGCTGGTTTCTTTTTCCTGCACCGGCCCGATCGTGGGCACGTTGCTGGTAGAAGCATCGCGCTCCAATGAGGGTGCCGCTTTATTGGGCTTCATTCCCTTAAAGCCTACCGTGGGCATGTTTGCTTTTGGTTTAGCGCTGGCTTTGCCCTTTGGCTTGTTCGCGATGTTCCCAGGCTGGCTCAATTCGCTGCCAAAATCAGGTGGCTGGATGGACAATGTAAAAATCACCTTAGGTATCGTCGAACTGGCGCTTGCATTCAAATTCCTGAGTACTGCCGATCTGGTGCGCCACTGGGGCATCCTGAAGTTTGAAACTTTCCTGGGGATTTGGCTGGTGCTGTCTCTGATGTTGGGCGCTTACCAAC